>JACCDS010241651.1_pt1 | contig 57872 bp, 48 predicted proteins | sample 7446441 | NCBI WGS metagenome assembly JACCDS01 (sample SAMN15323445, study PRJNA562643) | freshwater metagenome | isolation source: river surface water | place: USA:Blue River Watershed | collected 2017-08-17 | reverse complement strand
GTAGCCAACGAGCTAGGAGCCAACGAGCTAGGAGCCAACGAGCTAGAAGCTAACGAGCTAGTAGCCAACGAGCCAGTAGCCAACGAGCTAGGAGCCAACGAGCTAGGAGCCAACGAGCTAGAAGCTAACGAGCTAGGAGCCAACGAGCTAATGAGCCAATCGGCCACGCGGCCGCAGGCCGCGTGCTGCCCCTCTGGGTCGTAGTCGAGACCAAGTTCGCCGGCTAGGGGGTTGAGGAGTCCGTTGCACGGTCCGAGGTCGCCGGCGCGGCGCAGCCCGCCGGCGTCGGTCCATGAGGCGTTCGAGAAGCCTCCGAGGTTTACGCAGACGGCGAAGTCGGCAAAAAGGTCTCGGTCGGCGAGGGGGACGAGCGGCGCGCCTTGGCCGCCGCGGGCCACGCTGCCGCTGCGAAAGTCTCCGACGACGGGAACGGGCCTCGCGGCAAAAACTGTGGCTTCGTGGCCAATTTGCACGGTGATTCCGCGAGATGGGTCGTGCTCGACGGTGTGGCCGTGGTGGGCTACGGCGTGGGCATCGAATTGGTGGCGCTGGCTAAAAGCAATCCATTGGTCTTGGCACCACGCGGCGAAGTCGCGGCTCACCTGGTCGCGCAGGGCGCCGCGGTCGGTGTAGGACGCGGTGAGGCGTTCGGGCCAAAGGGTTCCGCGGTACGAAATCGTTTCAAATGCTCGAATTCGGTAGGTCCAGCGGTCGCCAGATCGTTCGAATTCCGCGGCGCACAAGTCTAGGCCGTCCAGCGAGGTGCCCGACATGGCGCCAATGAGGCGAAAGGGTCCGTTTTGAGTCCAAATTGGCTGAAGCACTAAACAAAGGTGGGGCCGCTCGGTGTTATTTTTGCGCAATCAACCTTTGACATCATGCATTTTCAGCTTACCGAAGAACACCTCATGATCCAGCAGGCGGCGCGCGACTTCGCGCAGACCGAACTGCTTCCTGGCGTAATTGAGCGCGACGAACACCAAAAGTTTCCGGCCGAGGGCATTCGCAAAATGGGCGAGCTCGGCTTGATGGGAATGATGGTTTCGCCCGAATACAACGGCAGCGGAATGGATACCATCTCGTACGTGCTGGCCATGGAGGAGATTTCGAAGATTGACGCGTCAGCCTCGGTGGCAATGAGCGTGAACAACTCGCTCGTGTGCTGGGGCATCGAGAAGTTTGGCACGTCCGAGCAGAAAGAGAAGTACCTCAAGCGCTTGGCGACGGGTGAGATCATCGGCGCATTTTGCTTGAGCGAGCCAGAAGCAGGTTCTGACGCGACGTCTCAGAAGACGACGGCCATCGACATGGGCGACCACTACCTTTTGAACGGAACCAAGAACTGGATTACCAACGGAAATTCCGCCAGCGTCTACCTCGTGATTGCGCAAACCGACGTGGCCAAGGGACACCGTGGCATTAATGTCTTGATTGTCGAAAAGGGCATGCCCGGATTTATGGTCGGAAAAAAAGAGGACAAGATGGGCATTCGCGGAAGCGACACCCACTCGCTGATGTTTACGGACGTGAAGGTTCCGAAAGAAAACCGCATTGGCGAAGACGGTTTTGGATTCAAGTTCGCCATGAAGACGCTGAGCGGCGGACGCATCGGTATTGCCGCCCAAGCCTTGGGCATCGCAAGCGGAGCCCTCGAACTCGCAGCAAAGTACGCGACCGAGCGCAAGTCGTTCGGAAAGCCCATCGGCGAGCACCAAGGTGTAGCGTTTAAGTTGGCTGACATGGCCACCAAGGTCGAGGCAGCTCGTCTGCTCGTGCTCAAGTCGGCCTGGCTCAAGGACCAAGGGCTTCCGTTTGACAAAGAGTCGGCGATGGCCAAGCTCTACGCGTCTGAGGTTGCGATGGAGGCTACGACCGAGGCTGTGCAGATTCACGGCGGATACGGATTCGTGAAGGAGTACCACGTCGAGCGACTGATGCGCGACGCCAAAATCACCCAGATTTACGAGGGAACGAGCGAGATTCAGCGCATCGTGATTTCGCGGGCGGTGCTCAACGAGGCAGCGGGTCTCTAGGCATCTGTGGGCGAACGACCAAAAGAAAACCCCGAGCTCTCGCTCGGGGTTTTTTGTTGGGTCGATGTGGCGACTTACTTCTTTGCGGGAGCTTCTTCGGCTTCGGGCTTGGGGAGCTTGTTGAGGTACTCTGCGAGCTTTGACGTGTAGTCAAGGGCTTCGCTGCCGTACAGCACGTTGGTTTCGTAGATGAGCACGAGGTCGATTTGCTCTTCGCCCTTCATGGCTTCGATGGCCTTATCTACCTGCTCTTTCACGACTTCGTTGATGGACTGTTCCATTTGCTGAAGCTCGCCGCTCTTTTGCTGCTCCATCATTTGGTAGTTGCTTTGGATGCGCTGAAAGTCCATTTGGGCGCGCTCCAGTTCTACTTTGCTGAGGCTCGGAGCCGCACGCTGCAGCACGTCGTATTCAGCCTGCAGGTTCTGCTGGCCGCGAACCAGTTCCGCTTCGGCTTTGGTGGCCGCGGCTTCGAATTCTTTCGACATTTCTTTGTGGTAGTCGTACAGCTTAACGAGGCTATCCAGACGAACGTACACGATGCGTGCTCCGCCTTCGGCGACTGAGGCGGAACCGCCAGACTGGCAAGAAACTGCGCCAACGGCGAGCAGGGCCGCGGCAGAGAGGGCAATTAGGTTTTTCATGGCCGTGAAGGTAGGATTAAAAATGTTCGGCTGCGACGCGGTCAATTAAAGAGTCGTCAGCCAGTGCGGGAAGGGTTACGCGCAGGCCCGAACTGCGCTCCAGTTCGCGGCGGATGGCCGTGAGGGCCTCAGCATTTCGCGCCCAGGCTCGGCGGGCGATGCCGTTGTTGACGTCATAGAACAGCATGCGTTCGAGCTTGGTCTCGGCCTCGGCGCTGCCGTCGAGCAGCATGCCGAATCCGCCGTTGATGACTTCGCCCCATCCCACGCCACCGCCGTTGTGCAGCGAAACCCAGGTCGCCCCGCGAAAGCTGTCGCCGATCGCATTGTGAACGGCCATGTCGGCAGTGAAGCGCGACCCGTCGTAAATGTTGGAGGTTTCGCGGTAGGGCGAGTCGGTTCCGCTCACATCGTGGTGGTCGCGCCCGAGGACCACGGGCCCAAGTTCGCCACGGCCAATGGCCTGGTTGAACGCCCGCGCGATGGCGATTCGGCCCACGCTGTCGGCATAGAGAATGCGGGCTTGCGAGCCCACCACCAGCCGGTTTGCCTCGGCCTGCTCGATCCAACGCAGGTTGTCTTCCATCTGAAGGCGTATGTCGTCGGGCGCTTCGGCGGCCAGGGCGCGGAGCACGTCGGCGGCGATGCGGTCGGTGGTGCGCAGGTCGTCGGCGGAACCGCTGGCACAGACCCAGCGAAAGGGACCAAATCCGTAGTCAAAGCACATGGGCCCAAGGATGTCCTGCACGTAGCTCGGGTAGCTGAAGTCCAGTCCGTTGTCGGCCAGCACATCGGCTCCGGCGCGGCTGGATTCCAGCAAAAACGCGTTTCCGTAGTCAAAAAAGTACATGCCACGGGCGTGCAGCGTGTTGATGGCGGCGACGTGGCGGCGCAACGTGGCCTGTACTTCGGCGCGGAATCGCTCCGGATTTTCAGCCATAAGGCGGTTGGATTCGTCGTAGCTGTAGCCTTGGGGGTAGTAGCCGCCCGCCCAGGGGTTGTGCAGCGAGGTTTGGTCAGAGCCCAAATCGATGTGGACGTTGCGGGCAACCATGCGCTCCCAGAGGTCGACGGTATTCCCGACAAAGGCTATTGAGGTGTTGCCCTGTACCGCTTGGGCGGCCAGCGCCAGGTCGATAGCCTCGTCCGCCGAGTAGGTCAGGCGGTCCACCCAGCCTTGGGCGTGGCGCTTTTCTGCGGCGGCGGCATTGATCTCGCTGGTAATGCTCACGAGCCCGGCAATCGAGGCGGCTTTGGGCTGGGCACCGCTCATTCCGCCCAGTCCGGCGGTCACAAACAGCTTGCCCTCGAGCGGACCCTTGGTGAACTTGCGGGCCGCGTTCATGACGGTGATGGTGGTTCCGTGCACGATACCCTGCGGGCCGATGTACATGTAGCTGCCGGCGGTCATTTGGCCGTACTGGCTGACGCCCAGCGCATTAAACTTCTCCCAGTCGTCGGGCTTCGAGTAGTTCGGGATGACCATGCCGTTGGTCACTACCACGCGCGGGGCCTGCGGCGACGAAGGGAACAGCCCCTGCGGATGCCCCGAATGCATGTGCAGCGTTTGGTCCTCGGTCATGGTGGCGAGGTACTGCATCGTGAGCAGGTACTGTGCCCAGTTTTGAAAGACGGCTCCGTTGCCGCCGTAGGTGATCAGCTCGTGCGGGTGCTGGGCCACCGCCGGGTCCAGGTTGTTTTGGATCATCAGCATGATGGCGGCAGCCTGCGGCGTGCGGGCGGGGTAGTCACTAATCGGCCGGGCGTGCATCGCGTAGGTCGGGCGAAATCGGTGCATGTAAATGCGGCCGTATCGGCGAAGTTCTTCGGCGAATTCGGGAGCCAAAACCTCGTGGTGGCGCGGGTCAAAGTAGCGCAAGGCGTTGCGCAGGGCCAGCTTTTTTTCGTCGGAACTCAAAATGTCCTTGCGCACCGGTGCGTGCGAAACGTGGGGGTCGATGCCGGGGTGGGCGGGGAGTTCCGCCGGAATTCCGGCCAAAATGGATTCGGCGAAGGTTTGCATGGCGCAAAGGTCGGGCAAAACGATCTTTGGGGGGTGAAGTGGTGGCCCTTTTTAGTCCTGGTGCTCGGCGGGTGCAGCAGCCTCAAGGTGACCCCCGAGATGAGTCCGCGCGAGGCCTATGTGGCCAAGTACGCGGCGATGGCGCGGGCTGAAATGAAGCGAAGTGGGGTTCCGGCCAGCATCACCCTAGCTCAGGGCATGCTCGAGTCGGCGAACGGGACGAGCCATTTAGCCAAAAAAGCGCGCAACCACTTCGGAATCAAGTGCCACAAGGGCTGGCAGGGGCAAAGAGTGTACCACGACGACGACCGCGAACAGGAGTGCTTTCGGCGGTACCGAAGCGTGCGGGATTCGTTTCGGGACCACAGCGAATTTTTGCGGACGCGCAAAAGGTATTCTGCGCTCTTTGAGCTGGAGCCCGACGACTACCGGGGTTGGGCCGAGGGACTGCAAAAGGCGGGATACGCCACCAATCCGCGCTATGCCCAGCAGCTTACTGCGCTGATTGAGGCTGAGGAACTTCAGCGCTTTGATCGGGGCGCGAGGCGGTTCGCGCGGGCCAGGGCTTCCAAGTAAGGGTCCAGTGGGCGGTTTCGCCGTCGTCTTCGCGCAGGGTCCAGAGGTCGCCTCCATTGCCACGAAGCAACTCCGCTTGAATAAAATCGCCCTCGAAATCGGTGGGTTTGAGGCTGAACACGACACTTCGGTTAAAGCGAAGGGTGTCGTCAGTGCTGACCCACGATGTTCCGTACGACTTGGTGTAGGCATACTGCGGGTAGCTCGAGGTCCAGCGGTCGTGGACCGAGTCGAGTGGCGTCCAATGGCTGAGGTAACGGCTACTGTCGGCCCACGTCTGCCACGAGGCCATGATAAATGGTTGGCGGCGCACAAAGGTTTTCCAGACGCCTTGACCCGACCCGATTGTTTCGAGTTCGCGCTCGTCGTCGGTAAAACGTACGGCGTTTCCGCCCACGGCGATCGTGGTCGAATCCACCGGGGGCAGCAGGACGGATCCGCTCTGACGAATGGGGCTAGTGAGGCTATCCGGGTATTCGTATTCGGAACTCTGCAGGGTCCGCGATCCGGCCCAGCGAAAGCTCAATGCGGCTGGCGATCCAAACTGCTGGGCGGCGTCAGAGCTCAACGCCATTCCGCCTTCAGGAAGCAGTTCGAGCAGGGCTAGCCCTGTGCTGTCCACAGGTTCGGAATTTTTGCTGCGGCGCAGGACCTCTTCGATCAGCAGATCTGAGGTGGCGATCCACACGTAGGCGTCGGTGCGTGCAGCGGCCCACCCGTCGCCTTCGTACAGGCTGGTTCCGTTGTAGGTGCGCAGGTCATAGGGCTTGCGCAGCAGCGAAGGCTGCCACAGGCTGCTGGGCATCGCGAGCATCCATGCGTCGTTGAACTCGCCAATTCGGTGCCGGCTCAAAAGGGCGCGGCCTTCGGGCCACTTGGTGAGTGCCAAATGCACGACGTGAAGGTCTTCAAATCCTTCGAGGCTGTCGAGCAAGCCCGACTGCCGGCTTGCGGCGGCCATGGACGGAACATCGACCAGCCATGAGGCATTGGAAGCGAGGGCTCCCGACATGGGGTGCGCGCCTTGAGGTTCGGTGGCACAGCTCAGGGCGAGGACTGCTGCGCTGGCTAAGGCGAATATTCGGTTCACAGGTTGATTTGGAGTTGGCGGGGTTTCCATGCAAAACTACGTCGGTGCCAGGGGCTAGGGCCATGCACTTCAAGGGCGGCGCGGTGGCCTGGACTGGGGTAGCCCATGTTTCGGTCCCAGCCGTAGTGCGGAAACGCATCATGCAGCGCCGTCATCAGTCGGTCGCGCTCGGTTTTGGCAAAGATGGAGGCGGCCGAAATGGCCGCAAAGCGGGCGTCCCCCTTGACTTCGCAGCGGTGCGCAATCCCGGGGTACGGTTTAAATCGGTTGCCGTCGACGAGCAGCAGTGCGGGCGCTGGCTTGAGTTGTTCGATGGCGCGGTGCATGGCCAAGTAGGTGGCTTGAAGGATGTTGACCGCGTCAATTTCGGCGGGCGAAGCGCTGCCCACCGCCCAATGGCCCTCGGGAAGTAGGTGCTCCAGCTCCGTCCGCAGGCGATCCCGCTGGGCGGCGCTCAGCTTTTTGGAGTCGGTCAGTCCGTTGAGGTGGTAGGCGTCTGACCATAGCACGGCCGCCGCGACCACCGGTCCGGCCAGGGGGCCGCGTCCCGCTTCGTCCACTCCAGCCGTCAGCACTTCGTCAAACGGTTTAGTGCAGTTCGCGCACGTTCAGCGCTCAGGTCCCACGAATAGCGTGCCGCGCGTTCCAGCCCCTGCTGTACCCATGGCGCGGGGTCTGTAGTGGCTGCGTCGTGCAAGAGGCCCACCCAGCCTTCGAGGTCGTCGGGCCCCGCGTAGCGCGCGGCGGTTCCAGCGATTTCGGGCATGCAGCTGGCGTTGCTGCTCAGCACGGGGCAGCCAGAGGCCATGGCCTCGACGAGTGGAATCCCGAATCCTTCAAACCGCGACGGAAATGCAAAGGCGACCGCCCCCGCATAAAGCGCGTTGAGGTCCGAGCCTTCGACGCGTCCGGCCCAGTGGACGCGGTTGCCGGCAGATCGGGCCAGCCCTTCGAGTTCTGGGTCGCGGTGCAACGGGTTGCCCACCAGCACGAGGGCTTCGCTCCGGTCCGGATAGTGTTCGCAGTAGGCCGCAAAGGCCAGCAGGAGCATTCGTACGTTTTTGCGGGGCGTGAACGCGCCGACGAACAAAAAATAGGGGCTTCCCTTGGCCCAGCGTTGGCGGGCCGAGTCCGCAGCTTCGGGCATCGGCCTAAAGTCGTGCTGGGGCGCGTTGGGCGTGACGGCCACGCGGTCGTCCGGAATTCCGTACGTCGCCATGAGGTCGGCCTTGGATGTTTCGGACACCGTCAGCAGCAGGTTCGCCTCTTGGGCACCGCGCTCGACTACCCTGCGGTAGTACTGCCCGACCCGGGGCGGGATTCCGTGTGGCTGGTGCACAAAATTGAGGTCGTGCACGGTGGCCGCCATCGGTAGCTTGGCCAAGCCCACCCGCGCCAACGCCTTGCGCGACGGAAGCAGGCCGTCGGGCGACCAGTACGCGTCGGCTTTGATGCAGCGAAGGGTCCAAGGAACAGCTCGCTCGTTCCAAAGCTTCCAGAGCCAGGGATGCCGGGCTGGCAGACCTACGACGTGGCGGTGGGTCCCCGGGTAGTCAAAGCCTGCGGTGGGGCGGTCAAAAAACAAGTGCAGTTCCCAGTCGGGGTGGACGGCCAGGCGCTCCAGCAGCCGGTGGCTGTACCAGCCCGTGCCCTCGAGCGATCCGGGCAAAAGCCAGCGGGCGTTCACAGCCAATCGAAAGGGGCGGGGGGCGTGGGGCATCCCGCCAAAAGTATGACCTTTGCGCCATGCCGGGACCATGGATGAACCTTTCAGAGGACTGGAAGCGCCTGCTGCGCAGCTCATCGCTGGTGCTGGGGCTCAAAGTTTTTGGCGCCCTAGCCGGATACGGCTTTGCCTTTATGGCCCTGGCGCGCCTCGGGACCCGCGGCTACGGCTACTTTGAACTGGGCTTTACGGTGCTCAGCATCCTGTCGGTCGTGGCCAAATGGGGTCTGGACGGATTGCTGGTGCGCGAAATTCCGGCGCGCGACACCTTGGGTGCCCGGCACGTCGTTCGCCAAGCCATGACGGCCTCGCTGATGTTATCCCTTGTGCTTGCGGCGGGTCTCTGGACCTCAGCCCCTTGGCTCGAACAGCACTACGGCGGCTACGCCCGGCTTTGGATGGGGGTGGCGATGCTCGTTCCCGCGTGGACCCTCATGCAGGTATGGTCCGAAGCTCACCGGGCAGAGCACCGCTACGCAGCCTTTGGCCTTCTTCAGAGCAGTGTGCTCCTCGGGGGTGTGGCCGTGGTTTTGGCTGCCGTGCCCTCGGTAGCCACGGTGGAACAGGTAATCTGGACCCTACTCGCAGTCACTGTTCTCGCGGTGGGGCGGGGGTGGGGCCAGCTTCGCTGGGTGGAATTCCGCAGCCTTTGGGCCCTGCGCGCTCCAGCGACCGCGATGTTTTTAACGGGCACCCTCTTTATGGTCATGACCTGGACCGACACCCTGATGCTCGGTTACTTTTTAGAGCCCGAGACCGTCGGAAGCTACCGAGTCGCCTTCAAAATCGGAACCCTAATCACCTTCGCGCAATTTGCCGTCAATGCGGCCCTCGGCCCCCGCATCGCGGCACTTTGGGCCAAGGGCGAGCGGGCGGAACTCCAGGCCGAAATTTTCCGGGTGGCGCGGCTCAACGCACTGGTGAGCGTGCCGGCATTTGGCGGAATCATGCTCCTCGCACCCTGGCTACTCTCGTTTTTTAGTCCAGAACTTGCCCCCTATGCCGGCGTCCTGCGAGTGCTGGCCCTTGGCCAAGTAGTCAACGCCCTCTGCGGGCCAGTCATGTACCTTTTAAATATGACCGGCAACGAGCAGTCCGCCCAAAAAACGATGACGGTCGCGGCCCTCGCGAATGCGGCCGCCAACCTCGCTCTAATTCCTTTGATGGGCGTAGCCGGCGCCGCCTGGGCCACCTCTGCGACGATGGTACTCTGGAACGTCTGGGCCCTCGTCGCCGTCTACCGCAAAACGGGCATACGAACCCTGATCTTTTGGCGTTGAATCCCATGCTTGACGCGGTGTTAATCGGAGTCCCGAAGTCGGGAAGCACCACGGTGGCCGACTGGCTCGCCGCCCACCCGGGTGTGGCCATGGCGCGCATCAAGGAACCGAATTTTTACGCCGCGGAACTCGATCCGTCCACGTTCAGTCCGGCCTTTTTGCGGGTTTCGCCCGACGCAGACGCCGCCTACTGGGCCCAATCCGACCCACTGCCGTGGCGCCACCAGGCATTTGTGCGCCGTCCCGAAGACTACGCCCGGCTTTGGGCCCATGCCCAGCCCGGCCAACTTCGTACCGAGGCGTCCACGAGCTACTTCTGGAGTCCGTCGGCCGCTGAGGCACTTCCTGCGGCCAACCCAAACGTCAAGGCGGTCGTTGTACTCCGAAATCCGGTGGATCGCGCCTTTTCGCACTACCGAATGGCGCGCAAGTACGGGCTGGTTTCGGGCGATTTTTTGGCGGAATTGGCCCAGGACGCTGCCCAACCTGCGGCTTGGGGCCAACGTGAGAACTTCATCGCCTTGAGCACGTACGCCCCAGCCCTGATGCGCTGGCAAAATTCCGGGGTCAAGGTTTACGTTGCGTGGTACGAAGAGGCGTTTGCACATCCCGAGGCCTTTTGGGGCGAGGTCCAGGCATTTTTGGGCTTGGACCCCGTGCCGCTTCCGCACCGCCAAGTGGTGCACGCCGCCCACGATGTGCGCTGGCCGACGCTCGCTCGATTTGCGCAGCACCACCCGGTGGGGCGGGCACTACGTCGGCTGATTCCAACGGGGGCTCGGGACGCGGTCAAGCGTGCCAGTGCGGCCCCGGTTCCGCTCCGCCTCAGCCCAGAGGAGCGAAGTGCGGCGTGGGCCTACTTTACAGAAGACGTCAGACAGCTCGAAGCCCTCACGGGCAAGGACCTATCTTTGTGGACCTGAATACCGACCGACTATGGACCCCAGCTCGCAGAACCTCCTGCTCTTTTTGTTTCGCAACCGCAAGGCGCTGCTCGTAGCTCCGCTCGTCGCGGCGGTGGCCGCGGCCGTGTTTTCGAGTCCGTGGTTTATTACGCCCCTTTTTGAATCCACGGTCATCGTGTTTCCGTCGACGACAAATTCCGCGTCAAAGGCCCTGCTGCCCCAAAACACCTACCAGGATCAGGATTTCTTGGAATTTGGGGCCGAAGAACAGGCTGAGCAGCTGCTTCAGGTCCTGTCGTCGGATGCCATTTTTGATACCATAACCACCCGCTTTAAGCTGATCGAGCACTACGAACTGGACCCGTCGAGCCCAACGCTCCGCACCGATTTGCACGAGGAGTTCAGCGACAAAATTTCGTTTGAGCGCACCCAATTTATGAGTGTGCGCATCAGCGTTCGTGACAAGGATCCGCAAATGGCCGCCGACATGGCCAATGCCATTGTGGATTTGCTGGACCGCGTGAAGAGCCGCATTCAGCGCGAGCGAGCCGTAGTGGGCCTCAATCTGGTGAAGAATGAGTACCAAAAAATCCGCCAAGAGCTGCGCGATATGGAGGACGAGATCAAGGCCCTTCGCCGCAAGGGAGTCCACGAATACGAAGGCCAGTCCATGGTCGTTTCAGAACAGTACGCCACGGCCATTGCCGAAGGGCGTAGCGAAAAAACCATCAAGCAGCTCAAGTCGGTGCTGGATACCCTTGCGAAGTACGGCGGTCGCTACGTGGCCCTGCGCGACGAGCTCCACTTGATGAAAGAAGAAGAGGTCAAGGTCAAAACGAAGCTTGACCAAGCCCGCGTGGATGCCTTCCAGGTGCTTCCGGCAACGTTCCGCGTCAACGCTGCGATCGCGGCCGACAAAAAGAAGTACCCAGTTCGCTGGTTGGTCGTCGTGGTGGCGGCGCTTTCAGCGTTTGTCGCAACCATGGTCGTCATTTTGGGCGCCAATACATGGAAGGAGCTCAAGGAAAAGCTTCCGTCGTAAGCGGCCGCTTCGGCCTTTGGGCCGCGTTGGTGCTTACCGCAGTGACGGCGACAACCGTCGCCATGGAATGGTATGCCGTGGCAGCCGTTCCTTTTGCAGCTGCAGTGGTGCTTTGGGCCCTGTACCACGTCGAAAGTTTGGTGCTCGCCGTGGTGGCCATCACACCGCTGTCGGTGACCCTCAAAGAGTCGGACTTTAATGTAGGCCTTAGCTTACCGGGCGAAGTGCTGCTGGCCGGACTGACGCTGTTTGCACTGGTTCGCTTTCTGCACCAAGGGCGCCTTCCGTGGCCAATTCTCAAGCAACCTCTAACCTGGATTATTTTGATCCAGCTCGCCTGGATGGGGGTGAGCGTCCTCTTCAGTGAAATGCCGCTTGTGAGTTTCAAAGCGGTACTGAGCCGCGTGTGGTTCTTGGTTCCCATGTACTTCATGCTGGGCACCGCCTTCGAGAAACCTTGGGCACGCCAGCTCGTTTTTCCGCTGTACACGTTTAGCCTGGCTGTCGCCGCACTGTGGACCCTTTACGTGCATTCCCAGTACGGATTTTCGAAAGAAACCTCAACATGGGTCATGTACCCGTTTTATAAGGAACACACGGTCTACGGAATGGCCCTGGCATTTGTCTACCCGTGGTCCATATGGGCCTCCGTACGGCCGCAGTCGCTCGTTATGCGCTTTATTCACGTCGGGCTATGGGCGCTCCTCACGGTGGCGCTCGTTTTTTCGTACACCCGGGCGGCATGGCTCAGTTTGGTCGCGGCCGGTGCCGTGTACCTCGTGTTTGCATGGCGGATTTCGGCCCGTCAGATTGCCGGCATCGTGCTTCTGGTCCTTGGCGGACTCTGGGCCACCCAAGATCAGTGGATGCGGATTTTCACCAAGAACGACACGGTGTCAAGCGACAACTTTAGCGAGCACATTCAAAGCGCATCAAACATTTCGACGGACGCCTCGAACCTTGAGCGGCTCAACCGTTGGGCCTCGGCGTTCAGAATGTGGCAAGATCGTCCGCATACCGGCTGGGGGCTGGGCACCTATCAGTTTCAGTATGCGCCCTTTCAGCATTCGTCGCAGTTGACAATTATTTCAACCAACGGCGGCGACTTGGGCAATGCGCATTCTGAGTACATCGGTCCGTTGGCGGAACTCGGTTGGCCGGGCTTGCTCTGGGTGGTGCTCTTGATTGCAGTGATGTACCGCACTGGGGCAAGGGCCTATGTGCGAATGCCCGAAGGGTCCGACCGAACCCTAGTGCTCTTGGCCATGCTTGGCCTCACAACCTACTGGGTTCACGGAGTGCTCAACAACTTTCTCGATATGGACAAAGGGGCCGTGCTCGTGTGGATGAGCGCAGCGCTTATTGCGTGGGCTGGCCGACGCACTGCACAGTGATTTACGTCGAATAATCCTTCGCGCACTCACATTCGTTTTTTTAATCGCGAGCATTTTTGTTTGTGAATAATGCAAAGATTTTTTTACTACTTTGCAATCACCTTAACAATTGATTAACACTTATGAAACGCAGAGCATCTTTTCTTGCCTTCGTTGCAGCGGCCCTTCTGTCCGTGTCTGCCTTCGCGCAGCGCACGGTAACAGGTACGGTTACCGACGCAGCAAACGGCGAAGGCCTCCCCTCGGTATCAGTCCGAGTTAAAGGCACCAACAATGCCGCAGTGACAAACTTTGATGGAAAGTATTCCATCACAGCGGGTCAAAACGCGGTATTGGTCTTTTCAGCCCTTGGCTATTCTTCTCAAGAGGTTACCGCCTCAGGAGCTGTAGTCAATGTATCCTTATCGGAATCCACCAGCAAGCTTGATGAAGTTGTTGTGACCGCCCTTGGCATCACACGCGACAAAAAGACGGTGGGCTACGCCGTGCAAGAGGTTGGTGGTGCCGAAGTAACCAAAGTGAAGGACGCCAACTTTATGGCATCTCTTTCAGGAAAGGTTGCAGGGGTCACCATTCGCCAGTCAGGTACGATGGGTGGTTCTTCGAACGTCGTCGTTCGTGGATACAAGTCGCTGACCGGAAACAACCAAGCCCTCTTTGTGGTCGATGGAATTCCGATTTCAAACGACGCCTACAACACGGGAAACCAGCGTACGGGCCGAGGAGGCTACGACTACGGTAACGCCGCAATGGACGTCAACCCTGAAGACATTGATAAGATTACGGTCCTCAAAGGTGCTGCCGCAACAGCGCTCTACGGTTCACGTGCTGCGAACGGTGTGGTGTTGATTACCACCAAAAAGGGAACTGCGCGCAAGGGCCTTGGTGTCACCCTGTCAAGTGGTGTCACTGTGGGTAGCATCAACCCCGACACATTTGTACGCTACCAGAAGTCCTACGGTCCTGGTTACGGCTCCTACTACGGAAACACCGACACGATCAATGGCTACTACACCGACTACCGCATGTACGACTACGACTACGACGGTGACGGCAACGTAGACATGGTAACTCCAATGGAAGAAGACGCTTCATTCGGTATGAAGTTCGACCCCAACCTTATGGTGTACACATGGGAATCTGTATACGAAGGGCTTCCTGGTTACGGTCAGAAGCATCCATTTGTAGCCGGTGCCAATGATCCAACTACCTTCTGGGAGAACTCGACGACCTTCAACAACAGCGTAGCTATTGATGGTGGCAGCGACAACGGTTCGTTCCGTATGAGCGCAACGAAGTTTGATATGAAAGGTATTCAGCCGAACTCAAGCTTGAACCGTAACTCGTTCAACTTCAACGGAAACCTGAAAGCGTCAAACCGCCTTACCGTAAGTACGATGGCCGCATTTACCCAGCAAAAGGGTCGTGGTCGTTCAGGTACGGGATACGATGCGCGCAACGTCAACCAGTCGTTCCGCCAGTGGTACAACGTGGGTACCGACGTGGCCAAGCTCAAAGAATACTACGAGTCTACCGGCCGCAACATTTCATGGAACCCATACGGTCCCCTGTATGCCAACCCCACTCAGCCGCACTACTTTGACAACCCATACTTCATGGTGAACGAGTCGTACCAAAACGACGAGCGCAACCGCTTGATTGGTAACATGACTGCGAACTACCGCCTCAACGATTGGCTCGACCTTACCGCGCGTGCCAACATTGACACGTACTCTGACGTTCAAGAAGAGCGCCTTGCGGTAGGTTCAGTAGACGTGCCTTCGTACGTTCGCCGCAACCGCAACTTCACCGAGACCAACTTGGACCTCATTCTTACGGCCAACAAAATGATCGGTGAAGACATCAACTTCAACGGTAACCTCGGTAGCAACATTCGCCGTACCTACTTCGATTTCATCGGAGCTGGAACCAACGGTGGCTTGGTTGTTCCAGGCGTGTACTCTCTGAGCAACTCGGTGAGTGCCCCTGCCGCTCCTTCTGAGCAGAACTTCGCCATCGGAATCGACGGATACTTTGCCCGTGCAAGCTTCCTGTACAAGAACTACTTGTCGTTGGATCTGACCGGTCGCTACGACATCTCGTCAACGCTTCCTGCTGCAAACAACAAGTACTTCTACCCATCTGCCTCTGTAGGCCTCATCTTCTCTGAGTTGATGGACCTCGACGGAATCAGCTTCGGTAAAGTGCGCGCGAACTACGCAAACGTGGGTGCTGACGCCCCCGCAAGTTCACTTCGCGACATTTATGTGATGGGTACTCCGTTCAATGGAACTCCATTGGCCTCGGCTCCTTCTACGTCGAACAATGCAAGCCTGCTGCCTGAGACAACCACTTCATACGAAGCCGGACTTGAAATGCAGTTTGCCGACAACCGATTTGGATTTGACCTGACCGCCTACCGCGCGATTTCTCAGAACCAAATCATGCCAGCTCGCGTGTCCTCATCAACAGGAACCATTTTCAAGTACGTGAATGCTGGTGTGATCCAGAACCAAGGTGTGGAATTGGTACTGAACGCTTCGGCGATCCGCACCAAAGACATGGGCCTTGATTTTGCCCTCACCTACACGCGTAACCGCAACCAGGTGCTCGAGCTCTTCGGAGACGCTGAAAGCCTTCAGCTGACTTCAAACCAAGGCGGATTCCAGCTGCTTGCCAAGGTTGGTGAGCCCTACGGAACCATCTTTGGTGTGGCCCACGAGCGCGATGCCAACGGATTGCCAATCGTTTACCCGATCAACGCTAGCCGTGGATACCGCTACTTGCGCACCGCGACTCCGCAGACCATTGGTAACGTGAACCCAGACTGGATGGGCGGTTTGAATACGTCATTCCGCTACAAGCGCCTGACTGCCAACGTACTTCTTGACATGCAAATGGGCGGAAGCTTCTTTAGCCTTGACACCTGGTACGGCTACGCAACCGGTATTTACGACTGGACTGCTGGCGAGAACGACAAGGGCGTGGAGCGCCGTGAGATGGTTATCGACGGTGGCGGTGTCAACATGGGCAACGTCGCAGTATGGGACGGTTCAACGGTTGACGAAGATGGAAACCCCATCACTGCTGCAAATACCGAAGCCATTTACGGCGACATGAACTACTACGGTAATTCATTTGGTTACGCTCGCGCTCCGCAAGAGTACCACGTATGGGATGCTTCGTTCATCAAGCTTCGCGAAGTTGCGGTGAACTACAGCTTCCCAATGGATAAGAACTCTTCGATCAAGGGTCTAGATGTATCCCTCGTGGGTCGCAACTTGGCCATCTTGTGGAAGAATTCACCCTACACCGACCCAGAGGCAGGACTTTCTGCCGGCAACCTGCAAGGTTACCAGTCGGGTGCGTACCCAGCCGTTCGCGAGATTGGTTTGAATGCTAAACTGAAATTCTAATACGAGCCATGAAAAAGATTCTTTTATCTGCAGGCATTGCCGTCGTTGTGGCATCGTGCACCAGCGACATTACAAGCCTCAACGGAAACCCTAAGGCACCTGAGCAGGTGCCCGCGGGTGCCTTGATCGCCAACGCCACGGTAAGTCTCACGGACTACATGGCGAGCATCAGCGTAAACCTCAATAACTTCAACCTGTGGGCCCAGCACTTTACCGAGACTACCTACACGGACGAGGCCAACTTTGACTACGCCAACCGCGACGTCAATGGAAATACCTACGACGAGTTGTACACCAACGTCCTTCGCGACCTCAAAGAGGCTGAGAAGGCTGTTGAAGCAGACGCTTCATTGCTTGAATCCTACAAGGAGCAGCAAATGGCTGTAATCGATGTACTCGAGGTGTACACCTACCACACTTTGGTCGACATCTTTGGTGACGTGCCCTACTCAGAGGCGTTGTCTGCAGAGACGGTGGTTCCGAAGTACGACCGCGCCAGCGTGATTTATGCCGACCTCGCTGCTCGCCTAAAGGCGGACATTGCAGTCCTCGGCGGTGACAACGGTCTCGGAAGCTATGATTTGCTGTACGGAGGTAGTTCAGACGGTTGGAAGAAGTTTGCTTCTTCGCTCTTGCTTCGTTTGGCTGTTCGTGTAGCGGACGTCGACGCAGCGAGTGCAACGGATTGGGGTACCTATGCCATTACGGCGGGTGTTATCCTGACTCCCGGTGACGATGCGAAACTGGACTATGCTTCGGCTCCGCCGCACGCAAATCCATTGTGGGACCAGTTCGTTCAGTCAGGTCGTTCAGATTTTATCGCAGCCAATACGCTGGGTGACGTCATGAACACGTTGAACGATCCACGTCGCTCAATTTACTTCCGCAACAACAACAGCGATGGCAGTGTCAATGGTGCTCCGTACGGTCTCTCTTCATCGTACGCACTCTTTTCACAGCCAGGAGACATCCTCGAAGACCCAACCTTGGCGCACAGCCTGTTGGACCACGTTGAGGTTCACTTCTTGCTTGCCGATGCTGCTTCACGTGGCTTTACGATTCCTGGCGCAACTGCACAGGGACTCTACGAGGCTGCTGTGACGGCGTCCATCCTTTCATGGGGTGGTTCAGCGGGTGATGCCGCAACCTACCTTACTGAGACGGGTGTGGCATGGAATGCAAGTGACTGGCGCAACTTGGTTGGTACGCAAAAGTGGATTTCGCTCTTTACGCGCGGAAACGAAGCTTGGGCTGCACAGCGTCAGTACGATCTGTACATGAACCAAGCTGCTGAGGCGGGTCGTGTAACGCCAAAGCGCATGAGCTACGGTGTGGACGAGTACGCTCTGAACAATGCCAATGTAACGGCAGCCGGAGCGTTCTACAACAACGACAGCGATACGGCTCCAATCTTCTGGGATGCCCAGTAATTAGTGCTGTTCGATGTGAACATGAGGCCCCGCCAGCAATGGCGGGGCTTTTTTTTGTACCATGTACCATGTACCAGGTTACCAGTAACTAGTAACTGGTTTTTAGGTATGAAAAAACCCGCTGGGTTGACCAGCGGGTTCCGTACTGTGAATGAAGCGGGAACTACTTCGCGCGCTCTTTGTAGGTGCCCTCGGCAGTGTTGATGACGATGCGCTCGCCGTTTTCGATGAAGAGTGGAACGCGAATTTCGGTTCCGCCCTCAACCGTGGCAGGCTTAAGGGTGTTGGTGGCGGTGTTGCCGCGCATTCCGGGCTCGGTGTAGGTTACCTCGAGCGTGACGGTGGCCGGAAGCTCCACACTCAAGGGGCGGTCCTCGTCGGCGTGGAACATCACCATGCACTCCATGCCGTCTTTAAGGAACTGAGGGGCGTTGATCACCTCCTTGGGCATGGGGATTTGCTCGTAGGAGTCCATGTTCATAAAGTGGTATCCGTCGGCGTCGTTGTAGAGGTACTGGTAGGTGCGGAACTCAATTTTGATGTCGTCCAGCTTGGTTCCGCTGGGGAAGGTGTGCTCGAGGACGCGGCCGTCGTTGAGGTTGCGCATCTTGGTTCGCACAAACGCGGCGCCCTTGCCGGGCTTCACGTGAAGGAATTCGATGATCTGGTACGGCGCATGATTGAAGTGGATGCACATGCCGTTCTTGATGTCTGCGGTAGTCGCCATATCGCTAAAATTTTGGCAAAGGTACGGAATCGCCCTGTGGCGTCACCCCCTCAAGGCAGTGGCGCACTTCGACAGGGTGGTGGTTGCTGGCCACAAAGAGCATTCGGGCGGAACCTTGCGGTGCCTCGAGCTCGGCGCCCAGCATGTGCGCAAACCAATCTTGGCCCTCGGCATCGAGGTGGTTGCAGGGCTCGTCGAGCAGGAGTAGGGGTGAGTCCGTACAAATGGCGACGGCGAGCAGCAGGCGCTGGCGCTGGCCACTGGACAGATTGCGCAGTGGTCGCGACCACATCGGGTCGGACTCACTCAGGTAGGACCAGGGACTTCGGCGCCAGGTACGGAGTGTACCGTGCAGGTCAACCCACTCGCGCCCGCTGAGGTCCAAGGGGGGTTGCACGTTGGGACCGGTCCAGCTCACTTGGGTGGGCCAAGAGTCTGCGGTGATGAACGGGGAGGTGAGGCTGCCCACCGATGGGGGCATTTGCCCGCTCAGAAGTTGGATGACGGTGCTTTTGCCGGATCCGTTGGCTCCGAGCACTGCAATGCGGGACTGAGCTGCCCAGGTAGCCGACCACGGACGGATGATTTCGGTTCCCGAAATCTGCTTGCCGACACCGTTCCAGTCGAGGCCCATCACAGGTTACTGCTTGCGCACAATGCCGCGGTCAGAGGCAAGCACAAACTTCAGAAGTTCTGTGCGCTCTGGGCTGGCGGTGACCTCGCGTTCGATTTCGCTCACTGCCTGCGTCGTGTTGAATCCGCTTTGGTAGAGCAAACGGTAGGCGTGGTGGATCTCTTCGATTCGGGTGTTGCTAAATCCGCGGCGGCGAAGGCCGACGGCGTTGACACCTTCAAAGGTCAGCGGCTCACGAGCTACGGTGATGAAGGGAGGAATGTCCTTGCGAACCAAGGATCCGCCACCGACCATCACGTGCGAGCCGATCTTCACGAATTGGTGCACGGCCGACAGGCCACCGAGAATGCTCCAGTCGCCGATTTCGACATGGCCCGCGAGGGCGACGTTGTTGACGAGAATGACGTGGTCACCGATGATGCAGTCGTGGGCGACGTGGGCATAGGCCATGACCAGGCATTCTTTGCCCAGGGTGGTTTTGCCGTAGGCCTTGGTGCCGCGGTTGATGGTGGCGCACTCCCGAATGATGCACCCGTCCCCTAGGTAGACTTCGCTGTATTCGCCGCTGAATTTGAGATCCTGGGGCATGCCGCCGACGACGGCGCCTTGGTGGATTCGGCAGTTTTTGCCGAGTCGTGATCCGGCGAGCACGTGGCTTCCGCTCATAATCCAGGTTCCGTCGCCCAACACAGTGTCGTGCTCGACCACTGCAAAGGCGTCGATGCGGACGTTTCCGGCAACTTTAGCGTCCGGATGGACCGAGGCAAGGGGTGAAATCACGGCTTACTTGTCTTTGGTGATCATCGCCGTAAACAGGCCTTCGGTGACGAGTTTTTGGCCGACATACGCGGCTCCGCGCATCACGACAATTCCGCGCCGAATCGGCTGGGTGAGCGTGAGGTGAAAGTACAGGGTGTCGCCGGGGCCGACCTTGCTTTTGAACTTCACCTCGTCCATTTTGAGAAAGTAGGTGAGGTAGTTTTCAGGGTCCGGAACTGTGCTGAGCGCAAGGATTCCGCCGACCTGAGCCATGGCCTCGAGCTGCAGAACGCCCGGCATCACAGGAGAACCGGGGAAGTGGCCCGGAAAAAACGGCTCGTTCATGGTCACCGCTTTGCTGCCCCAAATTTCGTCTTCGGTCTTGTGGTGGATGCGGTCCACGAGCAAGAATGGCGGGCGGTGCGGCAAGACAGACATGATCTGAGTGACGTCCATCAACGGAGCCGCGTTGGGATCAAAAAATGGTACGGGGTTGGTGGATGCGAGCTGTTCCATGATGCGTTGGGCCAGTAGGGTATTGATGCGGTGACCGGGTTTAAAAATACGAACTTCTGCGGCAACGGGTCGGCCGACCAGCGCGAGGTCACCGAGTACGTCGAGCATTTTGTGCGCGGCGGGTTCTGCCGGCATGCGAAAGGGGGTGAGGGGCAGGGCTCCGAGTTCGGTGCTGTGCTCAAGGGGCTGCTGAATGAACTGTTCGAGGGCCGTCCAGTCTGAGGGCTCGAGTTCGCGGTCGATGACGACGATTCCGGATCCTTCTTCAGCGCCCTGCAAAAGGCCTCGGTGGATCATGGGCAAGATGTGGCTCACCAGGGTAAAGGTTCGCGCAGGGGCGATGTTTGCTGCATAGTCCCCACCGTAGGTGAAGTGCGCGGTGCAGGTTCCGATGGCTTCGGGTTCGTGGCTCAGGGCGACGTGGTAGCTGGGGATGGCGGCCGGAGTGGCCTCGGCCCACGAACCGGTCTCGGGGTCTTCGACGCGAATTGGAGTGCGGAGCGCGTACCCGCGCATCGGCCCTAAGGGACGGCGACCGGCGGTTTCAATGGCCTCGATCCAGGGCTGGGCGGATCCGTCCAGAATGGGGAGCTCAGGGGCGGAACAGTGAATTTCGGCATCCAAAATACCCATTCCGAATAGGGCAGAGAGCAAGTGCTCTGCCGTGTGTACCAGCACTTCTCCCTGGCTCAGCGTGGTGCACCGGTCGGTCTCGGTGACGAGGTTCGGGTGAAGTTTGACGCGGGGCGAACCTTCTAAGTCGCTGCGAATGAGGACGTAACCGCTTTCTTGCTCGCCAGGCTTCACCACTACGTGGCAGGCGGAACCGCTGTGGATTCCGCGACCTTTTGCGCTAAACTCTTGAATTAGTGTGTATTGAATCAACCTCTACCGGACTTTTGGGCTGCAAAGAAACGGCGGAATTCCCGAGCATCCACGGCCGGACTGCCAAGTACTTCAGCACCAGGCGCAAGTGATTTGGCGACTCCGCTTTGGGCTCCGATCCGAGCGCCACGGCCGATGGTGATGTGGCCTGCGATTCCGGCTTGGCCCCCAACGACCACGTAGTCTTCAAGCACGCTTGATCCCGCAACGCCCACTTGCCCGGCGAGGACGCAGTGTGCTCCAATCCGCACGTTGTGCCCGATCTGGCAGAGGTTGTCGAGCTTGGACCCGGTTCCGATCACGGTTTCGCCGACGACGGCGCGGTCGACGCAGGTTCCGGAACCCAACTCAACTCCGTCGCCAATGCGCACGCGGCCGAGGTGCGGAATCTTGGTCCATCCCGCCGCACCCGGGTGCGGCGGTACAAATCCGAATCCGTCGGAACCCAGCACCACATTGGCGTGAAGCACGCAGTCGGCTCCGACGACGGTTCCGGGATACAGAACGACGCCTGGGTTGAGCACGCTGCGCGGTCCGACCTCGACGTCTTCGGCGAGCTGAACACCGGGAGCAAGAACCGCACTTGGGTCGACCCCTTTGGGCCGCGCCACCGCCCAAGCTACATGTCGTTGGCCGCTTGCGAGGACCATTGCCCATGCCGCATAGGGGTTTGCTACCCGAATGACGCTTCCGCCAAATCCTTTTGGAGTTTCAGAATCCGTACCTGCGAGGACCACTGAAGCACCTGATGCAGACCAGGCGCGGCGATAGCTCGGGTTGGCCAAGAAGCTGATTCCGCCCGGTGAACCGGCCTCGAGCGTGCAGGCGAATTCGACGGATGCCTCGGGACCCTCAAGAACGCCGCCCAGCAGCTGAGCCCACTCTGAAGCAGGGCGGGCCGGCAGGGCACTAGCGCCTAGCGAATCCATGGAAGTTCCTTTGGCCAACACACGAAGGGTCTGGTGATTACTTGACTGTAAACGCTTAAAGGCAGGATTTCTGATGCCTGGGTGAGGGGAATAATTTGACCGTTGCGCTTAAGTAGCTTAATCTCCTGTTTGTCAGATGCATAGGTTTTGTTGGTCGCGATGCCCTCGAGCACAAAGTGCCGGGAATCCTCCTTAGAAAGCCCCATGCTTGAAGCCACCGACGATTCAAGCTGCGCGCGGTCGGCAGCGCTCAAGGGCGAATCAAGAAACTTGATTCTAAACAGCTTGCGTTCAATAATTCTCCGGCTTAGGGCGCTCAGCACGGGGTCGCTATGGCGCTGCCATTGCTTGATCGCACTGAGTATGTCGCTGTCGTCGAGCTGCGCAAAGAGTTCAAGTAGTTCGGGTTCACGGGTGAATTCGTCGTGGTTCGGGCGGCGGCGCAGCAGTGTAGCGAGTTCGCGCCCTGCAAAAAGATCCCCACCGCGTTGGGCGAGCAACGAAGCGCGGCGCAGCACCTCGACCAGCATGTGCTCGGCACTTAGCACAGTTTTGTGCATGTAAACCTGCCAGTACATCAGGCTGCGGCTCATCAGGAACTTCTCGATTGACGTGATGGCCTTGTGTTCGAGCACGAGTTGGCCGTCGGCCACGTGAAGCATTTCAAGCAGGCGGTCGCTGTTGATGGCGCCCTCGATGACTCCGGTGTAGAAGGCGTCGCGCTTGAGGTAGTCCATGCGGTCCATATCGAGCTGCGACGAAATGAGTTCGTGCAAAAAACGCTTGGGGTGGCTGCCTTCAAAAATGGCGATGGCCTCGTCGAGGCTACCGTCGAATTCGTCGTTGAGTCGGCGCATGATGAGGCGCGAAACCGTCTCGTGGTGTACCCCGTCGAGCAGCGTGTGCTCTAGGGCATGGCTAAACGGACCGTGGCCCACGTCGTGAAGCAGGATCGCAATTTGGGCCGATTCGGCTTCGGAATCGGTTATTTCGACGCCCTTTCGACGCAGAACCTGAAGGGCTTTTTGCATCAAGTGCATGGCGCCCAGCGCGTGGTGAAAGCGGGTGTGGTAGGCCCCTGGGTAGACCAAGTAGCTGAGTCCGAGTTGGCTGATGCGCCGCAGCCGCTGCACGTAGGGGTGCTCGATGAGGTCAAAAATTCGCTCTGAGGGCAGCGAAATAAAACCGTAGATCGGATCGTTAAAAAGTTTGAACTTGTTGGTCGCGGGAACGGGCGGCATAGAAATAGCTTGAATACCCAAACTTAACCACAAATGCATGGAAAATTCGAGGATCTTATGGGTTGACGACGAAGTCGAGGCACTTCGCCCCCACATTTTGTACCTCGAGGGGCGCGGAATCCAAGTGGTCACCGCCACCAATGCAGCGGACGCCGTGGCTTTAGTGCGTTCAGAGTCCCTGGACTGCGTCCTTTTGGACGAGCACATGCCCGGGCCAAGTGGCTTGGACGTGCTGCCCCAGATCAAGGCGCTGAAGCCGGCGCTTCCGGTGGTGATGGTGACCAAGAGCGAAGAAGAAGGCCTCATGGCTGACGCCCTTGGGTCGCAGCTCGCCGACTACTTGCTCAAGCCCGTACAGCCCCGTCAGGTGCTGTCCACTTTGACCCGGATTCTCGGACAGGGCGCGCTGCAGGGCGCGCGAAGTGCAAGCCGCTACCAGCAGGGATTTCGCGAATTGGGCGAACGCATCTCTGATGCCCACAACTGGGATTCGTGGACTGAGGTCTACCGCGAACTCCTTCGCTGGGACCGCGAACTGGCCGGTGGCGAAGCCGAGTCAATGCGCGCCATGCTCGACCACCAGCGCGAGGAAGCAAACAGGCTCTTTACCCGCTGGTGGGCCGACGTCTACCCCTCGATGCTGCACGACGACGAGGCGCCCTGCCTGTTCAGCCACCAGTTGCTCGACGTGCGCATCAAGCCGCTCCTTGACCGCGGAGAAAAGGTGGTACTCTTGGTTTTTGACAACCTTCGCCTTGACCAGTGGCAAGAGATTCAGTCGCTGATGACGAGCAAGTTCCGCGTGGAATCCGACGACGTCTATGCCAGTATTTTACCTACCGCGACGCAGTACGCCCGCAACGCGCTGCTGGGCGGAGCCATGCCCTCGGAACTCGCAAAGCGCCACCCCGACCGTTGGGTGCGCGACGTGCTTGATGCAGAGGGCGGACGCAACGGCCACGAAGACTTCTTTTTGGCGCACTGGGCGACCCGCAACGGGTTGGCGACTCCCGGCTATGCCAAGCTCACGCATGCGACCAGCGAGCAACGCTTTGTGTCTAAGTGGCGCGAGCTGCGCGGAAAAGACCTCGTTGCCGTGGTAGTCAACTTCATCGACCGAATGAGCCATGCCAAAACTGACGAGGTGATACTTCGCGACTTGGCCAAGGACGACCGTGGGTTCCGCAGCCTGACGGCCTCGTGGTGGAACCATTCGCCCCTCAAAGCCTGGGTCGACGACCTGGCCCATGATGGGGTGACACTCGTGGTTACGACCGACCACGGAACCCTCACGGTCAAAAAACCCGTTCATGTTCGGGGAGCCCGCGACCTTACCGCCAACCTGCGCTACAAGGTGGGCCGCGGAATGGAGTTCAAAGAAAAAGAGGTCGCCCTTGTGGCAGATCCCGAACGCCTTGGAATTCCCGCGACCAACCTTGGCGACAAGGTCGTGTTCGCCGGCGAGCAGGACTACTTCGTGTACCAGAACCAGTACCACCACCACGTCGAGAAGTTTGACGGCAGCTACCAGCACGGCGGAATCTCACTCGAAGAAGTTGTGGTTCCGTTTGCAGTCCTTCGCCCGCGTACCTGACCTTTGCAGCTGTGGAAGAGGTGCACATTTTAAGGGATCCGTCAGCGTGGCTGCAGTGGGCCAAAGAACATGCTGCGGATTTGGCGGGCATCGTGTCTGTTCGTGGCGAAATGGGCGCGGGCAAGACCACTGCCATCAGCTACTGGCTTCGTGCCATGGGTTCCCCGGACCGCGCGAGCAGCCCCACGTTTGCGCTGGTCAACGAGTACGAATCCCCCGACGGACCCATTTACCATTTTGACCTCCACCGCCTTGATCAACCTTCAGAGGTTGCCGCCATGGGTTTTGAAGACTACCTCGACAGCGGCCAGCCCTGCTGGGTCGAATGGCCTGAACGGGCCGGAGAATTGATGCCGGTAGAGTCGGCATGCGTTCACATTGAGGCACGTGAGGATGGCGCGAGAAAGGTTACCTTCGTAGGAACCTACCGCTAACCTTCGCACACCTGGATTCATGGAAGCCGCACCTGTGTTTCAAACCCAAGAAGAACGCCTCATGGTGGACGCCAAATCACAGCGTCTGCGCATTGGGATTCCGCTCGAATCGACGTGGGCCGAGAACCGCGTGGCCTTGACTCCCGAGGGAGTGCACTTGCTGGTCGCTCAAGGCCACGAAGTGGTGCTCGAGTCCAACGCCGGAACCGCCGCGCGCTACAGCGACCGCGAGTACGCCGAGGCCGGAGCCGAAGTGACCACCGACCGCCGCGTCGTCTTTGGGTGCCCAGTGCTTGCCAAAGTTGAGGCGCCGTGCGAGGCCGAATGGCCGCTGATGGCTCAGGGCCAGGTACTCTTCTCAACCCTTCAGCCCGGAACCCTCACGCCCGCCTTTGTCGATGCCCTCAAGGCCAAGCGCATCACCGCATTCAGCTACGGAAGCATTCTCGACGAAGAAGGCCGTGCCCCCTTTGTGCGGTCTATGGCCGAAATCGGTGGGAGCCAAGCGATTACCGTCGCAATGGAGTACCTGTCCACGTGGTCAGGCGGCAAGGGCTACGCGATGGGTGCGGTCACCGGGGTTCCGCCCACCGAAATTGTGATTTTGGGTGCCGGAACCGTCGGTACCACCGCTGCCCGCCTCGCTTCAGCCCTCGGAGCCTCAGTCAAAGTTTTTGATTCGTCGATGACGCGTCTTCAGCGCCTTCGCGAGCGGGTCGGTGACGTCTACACCTGCACGCTGCAGCCCCAAATTCTGTCAAAGGCCTTGAGCCGTTGCGACGTAGCCATCGGAGCCCTTCGCCCCGTCAACGGCCGGACTCCCGTCGTCGTCACTGAAGAGATGGTGGCCGGAATGAAGCCCCGCAGCGTCGTCGTCGACTTGAGCATTGACCACGGAGGTTGCTTTGAAACCAGCGAAGTCACCTCGTGGGACGCCCCCGTCTACACCAAGTTTGAGGTGACGCACTTCGCGGTTCCGAACATCGCCGCACGCGTGGCGCGCACAGCCTCATTTGCGCTCAACAACTTGACCTCGCCCCTCTTGCGCGAACTCGCCGACCTCGGCGGCGTCGAAGAGGCGCTGCACGCCAAGCCCCACTGGCGCAAGGGCGTCTACCTCTACCACGGTCAGGTAACCAGTGCTTCGGTCGCCCAAACGCTCGATCAGCCCTTTACTGACCTAGATCTGCTCCTGTGAACAAGCTGCTTCGCCGCATTCTGTGGTACGGATTCGGAGTAGGCCTCGGCGTACTCCTCGTGGCCTTCATTTTTAGGGACCGCGACTTTGAGTGCAGCTACTTTCCGAACGATCGCGTACTCGCAGAACTGCACCGCAAGCCGGTCCGCGGAGCAGATTCCGCCCTGTGGCATTCGGTTGGCGCCGACTCCTCAGTACTCAAGGCCTTTCTCACGCTGGGCGAAGTTGATTTTGGCGCGAGCCAGACGCGGACCCGGCACGAAGCCGAGGTTCCCGCCTACTGGATCGACCTCGAATTTCAGGACCGCACCTGGCGCGGACTTTGGGAGGCGCGCAACGACAGCGCGTGGCTTGTATCGTTGGCTCGTTAGCTCCTTGGCTCGTTAGCTCGTTGGCTCGTTAGCTCCTTGGCTCGTTAGCTCCTTGGCTGAGATTAGCTGAGATTGGCTCGTTGGCTCCTTGGCAAGGTTGGCAAGGTTGGCTCGTTAGCTGAGATTGGCTCGTTGGCTCGTTAGCTCCTTGGCTCGTTAGCTCCTTGGCTCGTTAGCTCGTTGGCTGAGATTAGCTGAGATTGGCTCGTTGGCTGAGATTGGCTCCTTGGCTGGGATTGGCTGAGATTGGCTGAGATTGGCTCGTTGGCTCCTTGGCTCGTTAGCTCGTTAGCTCGTTGGCTGAGATTAGCTCGTTGGCTGAGATTGGCTCGTTAGCTGGGATTGGCTCGCTGGCTGAGATTGGCTCGTTGGCTGGGATTGGCTCTATGAATGCTGATGTGGCGAAGCCACAGATTAGAATTTAAATGCAGATTGCCGCGAAGCGGCGCCAGCCCCGCAGGGGCTCGAAGGCGGAGTGCCGAAGGCACGGCGCCTCTAGCCCGAGCGCCGAAGGCGCGAAGGGCAACAAATGAACTTCTCCGTGTTCGGTTATAACCGGATTTTACTTTTTCTTAAGTTTTCTGAAATGATTAATTCGTTGTTATTCAGTAAATTAAATAAATTATCCGTTTAGGGATTATTCCTCAGAATTTACCAAATGGCCAACGAGCCAATCTCAGCCAATCTCAGCCAATCTCAGCTAACGAGCCAACGAGCCAATCTCAGCCAACTCGCTTCCTTCGGGCCGCTTCTTTGCGAAGCATCAGTAGTTCACGGCCAGTTTGTCCGGCAACCGAAGTGTTTTCTTCGGCACGGCGCAAGAGGTAGGGCATCACGTTGACGATGGGTCCGAAGGGAAGGTACTTGGCCACGCGAAACCCGTGGTGGGCCATGATGAAGCTGATGAAGTCGCTCATTCCGTAAAGTTGGGCGAACCAAACGGGAGCATCTTGAGGATTCCAGCCTTGGGAAGTGAGGAGCTCGGCGCCGAGGCGGTTGCTGTCTTCGTTGTGGGTTCCGATCACGACGCCGACGCGGCCGGGGGCTTCGGGACGTCCAAGGGCTGCGAGCATCATTCGAACGCATGCGTCGTACTCGGCATCGGTTCCGGACTTGTCGGGCTGAATCGGTGACGGGTAGCCCATGGAGGCGGCGCGCTCGCGCTCTTTTTCCATGTAGGCTCCGCGCACCAACTTGACACCGTAGAAGTAGCCGTGCGATGCCGCGTGGTCGAGGTCGGCGCGGAGCTGGTCCTGACGGCCCACGCGGTAGCACTGGATGGTGGTGAGCACAACGAGTTGGTCGCGGTTGAATTCTTGCATGGCTTCGCGGGCGAGCTGGTCGATGGCACCTTGAATCCAGGTTTCTTCGGCGTCAATCATCAAGGTGCGTCCAGATTTGGCGGCAAACTGGGCCATGCGGCGGATTCGGGCCTGGACTTTGGCGAGCTGCTCGGTTTCGGCCGCGGTTAAGTCCGCGCCGAGGGTCATGCGCTCGAGTAGGTCGTGCGGAGCGATTCCGGTCATCTTAAACACCCCGAGGCTGAGGCCGGGCTCGTGTGCCGAGAGGGCGAGGGTTTGAAGTACCACCTCGACCGTTTGGTCAAATGCGGCATCGGTGGTTTGGCCTTCGACGGAATAGTCGAGAATGCTTCCGACCTGTCCCTTCCACAAGCGTTGAATGGCAGGGCGACTTTGAGCAACGGTTTCGCCACCGCAAAACTGGCGAAAGACCGTGGCCCGAATCAGGCCTTTGACTGGAAGACGCCACTTGAGGGCCCAGAGACTTAAGGATTTACCCGCCGAAACCAGCGTGGGCGATGCGAGAACGCCAAATAGAAGGCGGGCGCGGCGGATGTCGGCGGGGGAGGCGTGCTGAAAGGCCAGCGCGGTATCCGAAAAATCGAGCTTCACAAGGCTAAGGATTCAAGGTTGGTGCAAAGATATACGGCGGCATGCCCGACCTTTGTGCAATGGATGTGCATCCCGTACGCGCCTTAGGGTTTGAAGCTTGGAACGAATTGAATGACTGGCTGTTGCGTGAAGGCGACCGCTTCACTTCAGTGCACATTTTGGTGGACAGCACCACCCACGAGCTCGTGCTACCCCGTTTTATGGCCGAAATCGAAGGCTTAGCCGACGCACACATCCTTGAAATTGAGCCGGGTGAGGCCTCCAAAGAGCTGGCAATTGTGGAGCAGCTCGCCCTTGGCCTTCGCGACGAGGGGGCTGACCGCGGCGCGCTGTTGATAGCCCTTGGCGGAGGCGTAGTCTGCGACCTCGCAGGTCTTTTGGCTACGTTGTTCATGCGCGGAATTGAGCTGGTGCTCGTTCCGACATCGCTACTTGCCATGGTCGACGCGGCCTGGGGTGGCAAAAACGGCGTGGATTCTGAAGGAACCAAAAACTTACTCGGGACCTGGCGCCCCGACGCTCCCGTGTTTGCGGACCTGCGCGCCCTCGAAACCTTGCCCGAACGCGAGTGGCGCCAAGGTTGGGCCGAGTTGGTCAAGCAGGCGTGGATCGCGGGCGGAGCCCTTTGGGCCGAAGTCGCCCAAGGCCCCTGGACGCACGCTGCCTTTTGGGTAAGCGATGCCGCCGAAGTCAAGCTTCAGGTGGTCGCCGAAGACCCCTTTGAGCGCGGAACCCGCCGCGCCCTTCTCAACATGGGCCATACCGTGGGACACGCAGTCGAGTCGATGGCGGTGGCACTCGGACTGGACTACGGTCACGGTGACTGCGTGGCATTGGGCCTTTCGGTGGAATCGCGAATTCTTGATTCCTTGGTCCGAACCGGTTCCGCCGAGCGCGCTGTCCTGCGGAGCCGAATCGACTCAGACTTTCAGCTTGATGCGTTGCGGAACCTTGATTCCGCCACGATATGGGCGGCGATGCAGCACGACAAAAAGAAGCGGGGTGGCGAGCTGCGCATCGTATGGAGCCCTGAGCCAGGTGCGGCCGAAGTAGTGCTTCGGGTCGGTGAAGCAGACTTTACACTAGCTTGGAACACGGATGCGGCGCATTGAACTTCCGTACGCCAAAAGCTTGGCCAACAGGGTGATGCTGCTTCGGGCGTTGCGTGGCGAAGCGCTTCCCAGTCCGGATCCGCTGTGGAACGACGACATGCATGCGATGCTCAGGGTGCTCACTGCTCCCGCCGGGCCTGATGGGGTTCGGCGTGCCGATGCAGGCCCGGCAGGAACCGCCTACCGATTCGGAATGGCCTACTGGGCCGCCCAACCCGGGTCAGACATTCTGCTGTGCGGCGATGAGCGGATGCGTGAACGCCCCATTGCGCCGCTGGTCGAGGCCCTTCGCGGCCTCGGTGCGAAACTAGAGTTAGTGACTGAGGGCTGGCGAATTCAGGGCGTTGCGTGGCCGTCGGGCGAAGTCGCCGTGGATGCTCGTGAGAGTTCGCAGTTTGCCTCCGCGTTGGTGCTTGTGGCCTCGGTTGCGGCTCCCGACCTGCGTGCCACCACACCGTGGGGTGTGTCCAGCGAGCCCTACTTTGCGATGAGTCACACGCTGGCAGCCCGAACTGAACTGCCGTGGCCGCCCGAGCGCGACTGGTCTGCGGCCCTTGTTTTTTGCGCCGCAGTGGGGTTGACGGGCCGCCCAGTACTGTTGCCGGGTCTCGAATTCAAGAGCGTTCAGGGCGATTCCGCGTGCGCCCAATGGGGTGGCGAACTTGGTTATTCGGTGACCGAGACTCCCGAAGGCATTACGGTAGAACATACGGCACCTGCCACCGGATCCTGGATCGTCGACTTTGGGGCGCAGCCGGACCTGGCAATGCCCGCCATCGTGGCCGCCGCGTTGCTTGGACGGAGCGGAACCGCTTCGGGCCTTCACACCCTCAACGCCAAAGAGTCGCCACGTTTGGATGCGACCGCCGACTGGCTCGGTCTTCTAGGTTGCACGGTCACTAAAGGGGCGGATTGGATCAATTGGGAGGTTTCTCATTCTGTGGACCAGTCAAATGAGCTCGAGTTGGACTGCCGTGGCGACCACCGCATGGCTTTTTGTGCAGCGCTGATTTCGCTGAAGCGGCCCGTGCGCATTCTTGGATCGGACTCGGTGTCAAAGTCCTTTCCGGATTTTTGGGAGCAGTTTGGGGCGTTAGCCGGATAGCAAGGTTGGCTCGTTGGCAAGGTTGGCTCGTTGGCTCGTTGGCTCGTTGGCAAGGTTGGCTCGTTGGCAAGGTTGGCTTGTTGGCAAGGTTGGCTCGTTGGCAAGGTTGGCTCGTTGGCGAGGTTGGCTCGTTGGCGAGGTTGGCTCGTTGGCGAGGTTGGCTCGTTACCAATTTTGAAGCGGTAGTTGTGCACGAATACTGCCGCTCCAGCCGCTTGGCGATCGGCGGATTCGAGCGCTCATTCGGGTGAGACTTTGGGAGTAGGTGAGGGCGGCCTCGGCAGTCCAGCCTGGGCGCCATAGGGTCATGGGACCGGTAGCCCGGGGAAGTACCGAGGGGGTTGCCTCTAGAAGATCGGGCTCATTGGGGTCGCGGTCTTTGGTGAATTCGGTGGTTCGGTTGCCGTCCAGGAGTCGTTCGAGGATGTTGGGTTGGGATTCGCTGATGGTGATTCCGGCAATTCCGAGTTCTGTGGTGAGGGGGCCCGAGGGACAGCGAAGCTGGACCGAGGCGCCCTGTGCACGCCCGAGGTAGAGGTGGCTTCGTAGGCTGACGGTCGTGCGGGACTTCCAAGGGTTTTGTTCACTTCGGATTCCCAAATTGAGTTGCCCCGGATACCACACCACCGATCGGCTGCGGTCGGACCACGAAGCAGAAGGGCCCTTCGTGGTGTGCTGAATGCTAAGGCGGCCGGCCCACAGCGGCAACGCCGCTGTGGCGCGGTTCCCGCGCAACGGGCGCCACGGGGTGGCCCCCGTCCCCGGCCTTGCACCAATCCACGGGGTGGCCCCCGTCCCCGGCCTTGCGCCAACCCACGGGGTGGCCCCCGTCCCCGGCCTTGCGCCAACCCACGGGGTGGCCCACGGCCTTGCCCACAACCTGGATTCCGCCGGAACCCGTTCGCGCTGCACCGAGACAAGCAGTCCCCCGGGCCCGTACCATGTAGCAGACAACTCCGCCCAACCCCGAGAACTCACGCCCGCCTTGAATCCGAAGTAGGAAGCCCGAAGCGAAGCATCACCGTACCACGTACCTGAAGTATCCCAGCCCACAGCGACGTGGTCGAGGAACTTTCGCATCGTGGCAACCCCATCCGAAGACCAGGGAATCCGTGGAGCGCGATGGCCACTTCGTGGAAGCATCGCGGGGCGCAGTCCAATGGCTACGGAACGGGGTCCGGCCCACACGCGAACAGGATAGTCAGACGGGCTGCGAAGCGTCCACGTCGGGGATGACCACGGTTGGGCGTTCGCACTCGCTGCAGAACTGGTGAGGCCGAGGCGGGTGCCGCGGTACGCGCGCGACGGAGTGCATCCCGAACAGGACCAGCCCAGGCTGAGCAATGGGTCGACAGGCCCACGAAGTATGCGGCCTGCTGACGCAGCCCGCACACCATGGTACAGAGCCTGAAGGGCTTCGCGCTGCGCAGAGGTGAGGGGAATAGCCCGCCACTCGGTACTGTCGCGGGGCCAGCCAAACTGGGACTGGTAGATTTCGAGCTGAAACTGCTGCTGGGGAGCAATAAAGCTGAGGGCCCCCGCTTCGCGGGGGGCACCCGTTGCAGTCCATTGGGTCCAGGCGGCATAGGCCGAATCCAGCTCAGAATCGGTCCATTCGGGATGCTGTTCCAGTGAAAGGATTCGAAGCGTCTCTAATAGGCCTGACAAAGGTTGGGAATGCACTACCGAAGTCCCAAGCCCAAAGGCTAAAAGCCAATGCGCCTTCATGGGGCGGGCGCTGTGTAGCCAAGTGACGACCAGCTTGTGCGGCCCCCGCCCACGGCGATTCGAAGGGATCGGTGGTTGAGCACGGCACGCCAGCGGCCGAGTGAGCTGGCATAGATTGCCAGTTGGTCGCGTTCAATGCCCAGCGTCCATTCGGTGCGCAGGGCGATGAGGTTTTGCTCGACGTGGGCAGTGAGTATCCATCCCGAAGTTTGGCGCTGGCGCCAGGTGGCGGACCAGGTTCCGCTCAACGGAAGGGCCGCAACCACCCACGGGCCAGAACGCAACCGGGTGAGGATTTGGGGCTGGCGACCGTTCCAACCCAATCCTGCGGCGAGGTTGACCGTGCCCTGCAACGGAATTTCAGACATGAGCCAGGCCTGCGGGCCCAAAACGTCCAGAGAGATTCCGCCCGAGAGGCGCTCGTGCCGACCCCAGGCCGCGGCCTGGGTGAGCCCAGGCTTCGGCCCCGAGTGCTCGATCCAGACCGCCAACGGTCGGTTGTGCAGGCTGTGCAGCCATGGGTCAAGTTGAATCTGGCCCTGGACGAATGGACCGCAGCAGCAGGCGAGCAAAAAGTAGAGGTTCTTCATACCGCGAATCTGGCAGACTATGCTGACCTAGAGCCGTGTGCACACGTAAGTTTCGGGATGCGGCCTACCTTCGCCGCATGCGGCGTGCACTCACCGGACTTTTTTGCGCAATGGCGTCCTTCTTGGGAGCCCAGAGTCTCTCGTTTGCGGTAGAGGTGCGTGCCACAGACCCACAGCTTCGTGGCCTGCAAGTGCTGGACTTGGCGGTGGACGCCGACGGACAATGGTGGATGGCAACCCTGGACGAGGGAGTCGTTCGCTTCGACGGAGACGCGGTGTACACCACAGATTTTGGAGATGTTCCCCCTATCGTGCTCGCGGTGGCTCCGGCCGACCGTGGCGCGTTTGCCGCCACGAGCGAGGGCCTTCGGTTTGTCAGCTTGGATCGGTCGGCGGTCCCTGTAGCCCAGGTTTCGGGGCCGGTGGTGGACGTGGAATCGAACCGTGACAGTGTCTGGGTACTTCAGAAGAATCGCCTCTACCTGCGCATTCCAGGTGGCGGATTTCAAGTGGTTCAAGGCCTTGAGCTTCGCGGCGCGACCCAATTTGGACGTCGCGGTTCCACGTGGTGGGTGTGCAGCGACCACGGCCTTTGGGTCAGAGGGCGATCTGGAATGTGGACGCTCGCGACCGACCAAGCCGTGGCATCTGCTGCCATTGATTCAGAGGGTTTGTGGGCGGTCACCGACTCGGGACTTTCTCGCTTGAGTGAGGGGGGCTGGAAGCGCGTCTCGTCGGGCCGTTCGGCCGATTGGCACTGGGTTCCGGCCGAGAAGGAATCTGCGTGGTGGGCGGTGAATGCCGACGGCCTTTTCTGGGTGGACCAAGGGCTGCCCCGACCGCTGTACGCCCTCAACGGAAGCCCGTTGGACCGTGCTCAAGCACTCGCCTTGGACGGCAACGGAGGGCTCTTGCTGTCCCAGTCCGACGGCGTGGTACGCCTTCCGAAGCCAGAGCAGTGGTACGACGTTCGCACCGCCTCGTTCAATGTGGGACGCATCACCTCGGTTGCGCACCTCGGCCCCGACAGCATCGTAGTGCTGGGCAGCCGCGGACTTCAAATTCTCGGACCGCGCAGCCTCACCAAACTTCCCTTGCCCAAGGGCGGAGTCCCCAGCGGAATCGCCGAACTCGGACGCTCCAAATGGCTGCTCTATGGCGAATTTGGCGCGCGCTCGTGGACCGGCCGCACATGGAAGCCCGTCGTCACAGAATGGGTTCTTCGCGCCGGATTTTCGAACCAAATTCCGGTTCTCGAGACCACGTCGGGCTGGCTTCAGTGGAACGGAACCTCGTTTACTTCGTGCGCAGCCCCCGCCGACCTCGTTCAGCCCCGAAGTTGGGACGAGGAGGGCTACCAGTGGGTGTGGGGCGAGGGCGGAATCTGGGTGTGGGCTCCAGGACGAGCTGTAGCGGTGGCTCCCGTGGCCCGTTGGGTGCTTCGGTCGTGGGACCTTAGCTCGGGGCAGCGCGGATCCAATATCCTCCTTCGCTTGGTGCGTCACGGAACCCCCGGTGCCGAACGCCAGGTCCTTCGCTACCGCCTCAATCAAGGTGAGTGGGTCGATCTTGGCGTCGCGCGCAGCATCGCCCTTTCGGGTTTGCCTTCAGGTCGACATACGCTAGAAATCGATGGGGTTCCACGGCACGTGCTCACGATTCGGATTCCCCGTCCGTGGTGGGGGCAGCCGCGCTACTGGGTTCCGGGACTTGCCGTGCTTGCCGGATCCGGATTGGGCCTCGCCCTTATCGTAGTACGCCGCCGCCGCGAGGCAAAGAAGTGGGCTGCCGAGAAGTCCGAGCTCGAGCGCATGGCCCTGCGCCTGCAAATGAATCCGCACTTCACCTTCAACGCTTTGGAATCGATTTCGTCGTTCGTGATGGAGCAAAAGCCCCGCGAAGCCGTACAGTACCTCAATCGATTCGCCCGACTGATGCGCTACACCCTTGAGAAGGCAGACCAAGAGCGGGTTCCGCTGCACGACGAACTGGGTGCCTTGGCGCACTACATCGCCTTGGAGCAAATGCGCTTCGACCAAAGCTTTGACTTTGTGAACGAGGTAGATGAGTCTTTGGATGCCAGCGAACTGTCGGTTCCGCCCATGCTCTTGCAGCCGTTGGTAGAGAACGCCATTTTGCACGGGCTTAGGCCGTTGCAGGGTCGGCGCGGACGCTTGACGCTGCGGGTCCTGCAGTCCGTGGAACCGGAGCGCATCCGAATCGAAGTCGAAGACAACGGAATCGGCCGCGCCGCGGCTTCCGCCCACCGCACCGGTGACGAAGGTCGCAAGCGCTCTATGGCCACCCGAATTCTTGAAAACCGCCTCAAGGCCCTCGCCGAGGCCAGCGGCAAGGCCTACACGCTCGCGGTTGAAGACCTCAATGAGGGAACGCGCGTCGTGCTTGCGCTCCCGAAGGACGAAGTTTGGGGCGCATAGGTTAAGTTCGCATTGATGAAGGCCCTTTTACTCGACGACGAAGCCCCCAGCCGCAAGGCGCTGCGTGGCAAACTGGATTTGTTCTGCCCCCAAGTGCGCGAAGTGCTCGAGGCATCCACGGTCCACGAGGCCTGGGAGTTGCTGCTCGGCCACAAGCCCGACCTTCTCTTTCTCGACGTGCACCTCACCGGCGAACTCGGTTTTGACCTCCTCGAGCGGCTTTCGACCGACGATCCCGAGTGGTCGGGAGCCGTCATCGTCGTCACAGCACACGACAGCTACGCGCTGCGCGCCTTCAAGGCAAGCGCCGTAGACTACCTGCTCAAGCCCATCGACCCCGAGGAGCTCGCACGCGCCGTCAAGAAAGCCACGGCGGCCCTGCCCTCGGCCCAGCTCGGCGCCCTTGTCGATAACCTTCGCGACCGCGGAGACAAAAAGCTCGTCATCTCGAGCACCGAGGGCATGCACATCGTGCGCATCACCGAAATTCTTCGCTGCGAGTCGACCTCGAACTACACGCAGTTTTTCATGCGCGGAGGCAAGAAGCTTCTGGCGTCGCGCACCCTCAAGGACTACGAGTCAATTCTGTCGCCCTACGACTTTGAGCGCGTGCACAAATCCCACCTTGTCAACATGGACGTGGTCAAGCGCTACGTGCCGAGCGACGGCGGATACCTTATTCTCGAAGACGATTCCAACGTTCCGGTCGCGAACCGCAAGAAAGATGTGGTGATGGCGCGGTTGAAGGCTTTGTAGCCTTCGGCGTAGAACGAGTAACTAGCTACTCGTTACTGGTGTTCTACCGACTTCGCCATGTCCTCGACCGCGAGGCGCAGCGATTCTTTGTAGGCTGAAATCCGGGCGCGGACCGCGAGGTCCGAGGCCCCGAGGATTTGGGCGGCGAGGATACCGGCATTGGCTCCGCCGTTGAGGGCCACGGTGGCGACGGGCACGCCCTTGGGCATTTGGAGGATGCTCAGCACGGAATCCCAACCGTCAATTGAATTGCTACTTTTCACCGGAACTCCGATGACGGGAAGCGGCGTGGCGCTCGCGACCATTCCGGGTAGGTGGGCGGCTCCGCCCGCTCCGGCGATGATGACTTGGATTCCGCGGTCGGCGGCCTGCTGGGCGTATTCAAGCATGCGCACGGGGGTGCGGTGGGCCGAAACGACCGTGATTTCGTAGCTGATTCCGAGCTCTTTGAGCAGGTCTGCGGCGCCCTGCATCACGGGGAGGTCGCTCTGGCTTCCCATGATGATACCTACTTGGGGGGTGTTCGTGCTCATAGCTTTTGAGGTTGCGCCGACACGGCAGTTAGGGCGTCGCGGGCGGCGGCGGCGCGGCTGCGCGCTTCGTCGACACTGTGGCCGACGGCCGTCCAGTGGCCGAGTTTGCGAAAGGGGCGGGTTTGTGTTTTTCCGTACAAGTGCAGGTGGCAACCGGGCACTGCCAAGGCGCGGTCCAATCCCTCGTAGGCGACGGGGCCGCGGTGGCCTTCGGCTCCGACCACATTGGCCATAACCGTGGGCTGGCGCAGCGCCGTGGATCCCAAGGGAAGCCCAGTGGCACAGCGAAGCAACTGCTCGAACTGCGAGGTTTCGCAGCCCTCAATGCTCAGGTGGCCTGAATTGTGGGGGCGGGGGGCCACCTCGTTCACGAGCCACTGCCCGTCGCGGGTGTAAAAGAGTTCGACGGCGAGCAGGCCAAAGATTCCGAGTGAAGTGGCGACGCGAAGGGCGAGCTGTTCGGCCTCGACCAACGCCTCGGCGGGCAAAGGAGCGGGGCAGACCACAAATTCTACCTGGTTGGCTACGGGGTGAAATTCCATGGCGACGGGCGGGAACACGGCCGTGCTTCCGTCGGGGTGGCGGGCCACGATTACACCGATTTCTTCGGCGATTCCCACTAGGGCCTCAGCAACACAGGGTTGGTCGGGCAGCGCCTCGAGGTCTTCGGGGTGGCGCAGTACGCTCACTCCAAAGCCGTCGTATCCGCCTTGGGCAACCTTCCAGACAAAGGGCAGGGTCCAGCGGCCCTCAGCGACCGCAGTCTTGAGCGCAGCGGCGCTTTCAAATCGCTCGTAGTCTGATGTAGGTAGGCCGTGTGCGGCCCAAAAATCTTTTTGTGCGCCCTTGTGTTGAATGATGCGCAGGGCAGAGGACGGCGGAAAGCATCGTACGCCTTCAGCCTCAAGCTGGGCGAGGGCGTCGACGTTGACGGTTTCGATTTCGATGACCGCCGACTGGGCGCCGCGGGCAAAATCCAGTACGGTCTGGTAGTCTTTGAAGTCGCCGACCTCAAACCGGCGCACGCCCCATCGGCAGGGCGCTTCGGCGTCGGGGTCAAGGGCGCGCACGCCCACGTCCATGCGAAGTGCTTCGGCGAGGAACATTTTGCCGAGCTGTCCGCCGCCCAGCAAGGCGATTTCAAAGTGGGGGTTGGCGAGGGCTGAACTCATTCGTCGGTGCGCACCGCTTCGGCCAGCGGGTGCACGGCAAAGGTACGGCCGGTTTTTTTCTCGGTACAGGCAAAGCGGGTCCGTCGCTTGGGTCCTTTGCGAAATTCCATTCCGTTGGCAAGGCGGAACCAGGCTCCTTGCGGTAGCTGCTCCACCCTCAGCTGGTCAGAGTCCGTTCGAAGCGCGCGAAGCAGGTCGGGCGCGGCCCCGCATGATGCTTTGGGCTTGTGGAGCTGACGTTGGAGCGCCCGGGCTACAGCTGGGCTAAACACGTCGGGAAGCGCAATGAACGGCGTGAGCAGTTCGCGGTAGCGCTTCTGCCATTCCGCACCGTGGGGCGCGCAGCCCAGGCCGTCCCACGCCCGCACTTGGGCGTGCGCCAGCTCGTGCAGGAGCGTGATCAGCATCGCCTCGGGCTGTAGGTCGCGGTTCAGAAAAATTTTGGCTCCGAGGTCAGACCGCCAGCGGTACGAACCCCACTTGCTGGCACGCGGAGGCGTCAGCACAATATCGCCCCGAAACGCCCGTACAATGCGCGCCGCTTCGGCCTCAGCGGCAGAAGGAATCCGCCCCGCAAGGCGTCGCCAGTTTTGATCAAGGGGATCCACGGTTGTAAAACTACGTGAACTAATTTGCACCAAGTATCCGAAAAACGATGACGCACCTTCTCAATCACGATTGGGCCCGACGCGGACTTGCCCATCTTCTTATTCATGCGGTACTTACATTTTTATGGGTTACGCTGTACGAACATGGAACCGGTTGGCTCACCGACTATGAGTGGCGGACCCTCACGCCACTCTTATGGATGCTGTTGGCGCAGACAAGTATTTCTCTGCTCATTGCCGAACGATCTGAGCTAAAATGGCCCCATGCAGGCCGACTCGTCGCGGTGGCCGCAGGGCAATTGGCGGTTCCGCTGCTGCTATTGGGCAGCTATGCCACAGCAGCGTGGGGAATCACCCTAGATTAGTTGCGAAAGCTCGGGCAGTCGCAGTCGCGGCCTGCGCCGCACGACACCACAGCCGTGGCGCCCAACACTACGAGCATCAAGATCCAAATACGTCGCTTCATGCCCCTAAGGTAGCGTACCTTTGAACACGATGCTCAGTGGATTTCTGCAAGGACTTGGGTCCTACTTCCTCTTTCTCGGATCCGTACTGCGCCGCCCCGAATCGTGGCGCGAGTACTTCAAATCGTTTTTTAGAGAGGTCGACCTTCTCGGAATGAGCAGCATTCCCCTGGTCGTGTTCATTTCGCTCTTCATGGGCGCGGTCCTCACGATTCAAACGGCCATCAACCTCGACGACCCCTTTATTCCTGACATGTACATCGGAATCGCGGTACGCGAGGGCATCCTCCTTGAATTTGCCCCCACCATCGTGTCGCTCATTCTCGCCGGCAAGGTGGGCTCCAACATCTCTTCGTCGCTCGGAACCATGCGGGTCACCGAACAAATGGACGCCCTTCAGGTCATGGGCATCAACCCCGCCAGCTACTTGGTGCTGCCCAAAATTGGCGCAAGCCTGCTGTTTTTTCCTATTCTGGTCATATTCAGCATCTTCATGGGCCTCTTGGGCGGATACCTCGCGGGCGACTGGCTCCACCTGGTCAATCCCGACAATTTTTTGATGGGTTATTTTGACGAATTCCAGCCCTATTATGTTGTGTACTCGCTCACCAAAACGGTGGTGTTTGCCTTCATTATCAGCTCGGTATCGGCCTGGTACGGCTACCACGTCAAGGGCGGAGCCGTCGAGGTCGGCAAGGCCAGCACTAAGGCCGTGGTGGCCATGTCGTTCAGCATCATCTTGTTTAACTACATCCTCACGGATGTCATGCTTCAGTAGGCGGTGATCGAGGTGCGCGGAATCAAAAAAGCCTTTGGCGACCAGGAGGTCCTCAAGGGCATCGACATGGACCTCAAGCCGGGCCAATGCAACCTCATTATTGGTTCGAGCGGTTCAGGCAAAACCGTCATGCTCAAGTCCATTGTGGGCCTCATTCAGCCTGACGCCGGCCAGGTTCTGCTCGACGGACGCGACTGGACCGCCATGAAAGAGCGGGACCGCAAAGTCCTTCGCCAAGAAATGGGAATGGTGTTTCAAGCATCTGCGCTGTTTACCAGCTTGAGTGTCGAGGATAACGTACGGTTTCCGCTCGACTTCTTTTCAACGATGTCGGCATCTGACAAAGACCAACGCGTGGCCTTTTGCTTGGATCGCGTGCGGATTCCGCAGTCGGCCCTCTCAAAAAACCCGGCCGAGCTCTCAGGTGGAATGCAAAAGCGCGTCGCCATTGCCCGCGCCATCGTACTCAACCCCAAGTACCTCTTTTGCGACGAGCCCAATTCTGGCTTGGACCCCGAAACGTCCATCGTCATTGACCAACTGATTCAAGAAATCACGCGTGAATTTGGCATGACCACAGTGGTCAATACCCACGACATGAATTCTGTGCTCGAAATCGGCGACCACGTGGTGCTGATGCGCCACGGCCACAAAGTTTGGGAGGGCGCGGGTCCCGACATCCTCAAGTCTGACGACCAAGAAGTCGTGGACTACGTCTTTCGCAGCGCGCTGTTCAAGCGGGTTCGCGCCGCAATGAACCCCTAACTAGTTGCTCGTTACTAGTTGCTGCTTCGCGACCGCCCAAATACGGGCGAGCGTCTCGGGTTGATCCCAGGTCTCGGCCAAGTTGGGCCACTGCATCACTTCGGCAAACACACGGTCCATTTGGCGTCCGCGCTCCAGCGCCACCGCATAGGGTATGTGGCTGAACGTCACCTGGGTGTACAGCGGAATCCAAAAATCTGGGCGCTCGGCGTGCAGGCGGGATTCGATCTTTTTGCGGAGCAAAAATTCGGGCTGCCCCGTCAGGTCGCGCATCTCGATGAAGTTCAGCAAGGCCAGCTCGGCGATGGCGTCGGCGTTGGGCTTGCGTTCGGCTTCAAAGGCTGGGAACAGGGTCAAGGGATCTTCGCCCAGGGATTCCATCATTTGGTTGAGTACAAAGCAGTCCTCGAATCCGGAATTCATTCCCTGTCCATAAAACGGAACAATGGCGTGGGTCGCGTCGCCAAACAGCACCACCTTGCCTTTGGACCAGGGCCAACTGCGCACGATACTGAGCTTGCTCACAGGGTTTTGTGCCCACTGTTCCTTGAAGTCGGGCATCAGGGCAAGGGCGTCCGCAAAAAATTCTGCAAAAAACACCTCGGCCTTTTCGGGCGTATCCAGGGCGGCGAAGCTTACGGGTCCTTCGTTCGGGAAGAACAGGGTCATCGTGAAGCTCCCGTCAGGGTTGGGCAAGCCGATCAGCATGTAGCTGGCGCGTGGCCAAATGTGCAGGGCCTCGCGCTCAATCAGCGACGTGCCGTTCGGGCCAGCCGGAATCAGCAACTCCTTGTACCCGTGGTCAATGACTTGCTCAGACCATTCCATGGCGCCTTCGGCCTGAAGGGCTTTGCGGATTCCGGAATTGGCTCCGTCGGTCGAAAACACGGCATCAAAGCAGCCCGAGCCTTGGCCTTCGGGCGTAGTCCAACGAATTCGGCCCTCAGTGGCGTCGTCGAGGTCAGTGTCGTGCTCGAAGTGAAGGCGCACGTTGGCGTGCTTTTCGGCCTCGGTCATCAGGGCCATATTGATTCCGCCCCGCGAAACCGACCAAATGGCCTGGCCGTCGGTGCCATAGGGCTGGGTGGTTAGGGTTCCGTCCACCGCGTGCATGACGCGACGGTACATCGGAATCGCCTCGCGGCGCACCGCCTCAGCCACACCTACGGCCTCTAGGGCGCGCCAGCCCCGGTCGCTCAAGGCGAGGTTGATGGAGCGTCCGCCCTTATACCCGGCACGGCGCGAATCGGCGCGGCGCTCAAATACGTCCACGGTGTAGCCCCGCTGGGCGAGAAAGGTGGTCCAAAGGCTTCCGACGAGACCGGAGCCGACGACAGCGGCGTGCTGTGACATAGTTACTGCGTTAGCGATTCGGCGAGCAGGGCCTCGAGGCGGGCCAGGTCGCGGTATGATGAATAGAGCGGAGCCACGGCCATGCGGACCGTACCCGGTTCGCGCCAGTCGGCGTAGACGCCTCGCGACACGAGGTAGTCAAAAAAGCGTCGGTCGCGCCCCACGAACTGCACCGACACCTGCGAACCGCGGTGCTCGGGCTCGCGCGGGGTGAGCACCTTAATTTCTTGCCCGGTCTGCGCTGACACGTGGTCGAGAAGCCCGAGGAGCACGTCGGTCATTTCTAGAGACTTGGCGCGGTAGGCGTCGAGGTCGGCACGGTCAAACACGTCAAGGGCGGCGCGCTGGGCGGCCATTCCGAGCACCGGCGCATTGGACCACTGCCAGGCCTCGGCGCTGCGTTCCGGAACAAATTCGGGCGGCATTTTGAATCGCGTGGCCTTGTCGTGGCCCCACCATCCGGCGAGGCGAAAGGTTTCGGGGCCGTGGTGGCGTTCGTGCACGTAGAGCCCGGCGACTCCGCCTGGGCTGGAATTCAAGTACTTGTACGAGCACCACGCGGCGAAGTCGACACCCCAGTCGTGCAGCTTGAGCGGAACATTGCCCATGGCGTGGGCCAAGTCCCATCCCACCAGCATGCCTTGAGCATGTGCGGCAGCAGTGATTTCGGCGATGGGGTAGGCGCGACCGGTGAAGTAGTGGACTCCGCCGATCAGCAGTGTAGCTCCGCGCTGTCCGTGGTCGGCAATGGCAGCCAAAACCTCGTCGGGGGTTGGGGCGCCTTCGGGGTCGGTTCCGCGAATTTCAAAAAGCTCGCCGTGCTCGTGCCACTGCGCTTGGCTGGCGAGGGCGTACTGGTCTGACGGAAAGGCCTTGGCCTCGCACACCAGCAGCGGGCGCTCGGCCGTAGGACGGTAAAACGACGCCAGCAGAGTGTGCAGGTTGCCGGTGAGCGAACCCATGGCGACGACCTCAGACGGCTTGGCGCCGGCCAAACGGGCTAGCGAATCGGTGAGCCGCTCGTGGTAGGGCATCCATGGATTGGGGCCGTGAAAATGGGCCTCGACTCCGTACTTCTGCCAGCTCTCGAGCTCGGTTTTTAGCGCGGATTCGGTGGCGCGCGGCATCAGGCCTAACGAATTGCCTGTCAAGTAGATGACCTCCTCACCGTCGAGGGTTGGGAGGTGGAATTCCGCCCGCAGTGAGGCAAGGGAATCGGCGGCATCGCGACGTGCCGCTTCGGAAGTGCTGATAAAACGGTTCATAAGGGCTGAACAAGCATGCGCAAGGTAGGTTATAGCGTAAGTAATTTTGCTCGCTCAAACCCCAAATTCCGCCCGCCATGCAGGGAAGTTTCGAAGGCCGACACATCGGTCCACAGTCTGAAGAACAACAGCAAATGCTTCAAGCGATTGGAGCGAAGAGCCTCGATCAGTTGATCGACGAAACGGTTCCTGCGGGAATTCGCAATCCGCGTCCGCTCGACATTGCACCAGCCATTAGCGAGCAGGAGTACCTGCGCCACATTTACGGAATTTCGCAGAAGAACCAAGTGTTTGCCAGCTACATCGGCCAAGGTTACCACCCCGCCGCGCTGCCCGCCGTGATTCAGCGCAACATTCTTGAAAACCCAGGATGGTACACGGCCTACACTCCCTACCAGGCCGAAATCGCCCAAGGCCGCCTCGAGGCGCTACTGAACTACCAGACCATGGTAATTGACTTGACGGGCATGGAGATCGCGAACGCATCCCTTCTCGACGAGTCGACGGCTGCTGCCGAGGCCATGACGCTCCTGCTTGCCGCCCGCAGCCGCGAGCAGCAAAAGCGCGACACGCTCAAATTCTTTGTCGACCACGACGTGTATGCCCAGACCAAGGCCCTGCTTCAGACCCGCGCAGAACCGATCGGAGTAGAGCTCGTGTTTGGCGATGCGATGAGCTTTGAGCCGACCGACGAGTTCTTTGGAGCCCTTGTTCAGTACCCCACCGCGAGCGGTTCGGTGCGCGATTATGTAGAATTCAGCGCCGCCTGTGCCCGCCACGAGGTGCGCCTTGCCGTGGCTGCCGACATTTTGGCACTGACGCTGCTACCTTCCCCAGGAAGCTGGGGTGCCGACGTCGTGTTCGGTTCGACGCAGCGCCTCGGAATCCCTATGGGCTACGGCGGTCCGCACGCGGCATTTTTCGGAAGCAAAGACGCCTACAAGCGCTTTATGCCCGGCCGCATCATCGGGCGTACGATTGACGTAGACGGCAACCCCGCCCTGCGCATGGCCCTTCAGACCCGCGAGCAGCACATCAAGCGTGACAAAGCGACGTCAAACATTTGCACCGCTCAGGTTCTGCTTGCCGTGATGGCGGGCATGTATGCGGTCTACCACGGTCCCGAAGGCCTCAAGGCCATCGCAGAGCGCATCCACGCCAAGGCGAGCGGAATCGCGGATGCCCTTAAAGTCATGGGGGTCAGCGTGCTGCACGACGAATTTTTTGATACCCTGTCGTTTGGAGCTACAGCCGCGCAGCGTTCCGCCCTCAAGAAGGCGACTGAGGCGCGCGGAATCAACCTCGGATACACTGATAAGTGTGTGCAAATCAGCACGAACGAGGTAATGAACGGCGACGACGCCCGCGATCTTGTGGCCGCTTTGGCCGAGGGACTGGGCGCGAAGGCACCCGTCTTTGCCGACGGATCCAAGCGTTTGAAGCATTTGCGCACCGACGCCATTTTGACGCACCCCGTCTTTCACAGCTACCGCAGCGAAACCGAAATGATGCGCTACATCAAAAAGCTGGAGCGCCGCGATATTTCGCTGAACCACAGCATGATTTCGCTCGGAAGCTGCACGATGAAGCTCAACGCTGCCGCCGAAATGCTTCCGCTCAGCTGGCCCGCATTTGCCAACATGCACCCCTTTGTTCCGGTCGAGCAGGCCGCAGGCTTCCACGAGGTACTGCGCAGCCTTGAACGCGACCTTGCCGAGGTTACGGGTTTTGCCGCCACGTCGCTTCAGCCCAATTCGGGAGCCCAAGGGGAGTACGCCGGCCTCTTGGTCATTCGTGCCTACCACCGCAGCCGTGGCGACCACCACCGCGTGACTGCTCTAATTCCGTCGTCCGCGCACGGAACCAATCCTGCCTCAGCCGTCATGGCTGGAATGGATGTGGTAGTGGTCGGATGCGACGAGCACGGAAACGTCGACCTCGCCGACCTGCGCGCCAAGGCCGAGCAGCACAAAGAGACCCTTGCCGCAATGATGGTGACCTATCCGTCGACGCATGGAGTATTTGAGTCCGGTATCAAGGAGGCCACCGCCATCATCCACGAGTTCGGAGGCCAAGTCTACATGGACGGCGCCAATATGAATGCTCAGGTGGGTCTGACCTCGCCCGGAATGATCGGTGCCGACGTTTGCCACCTGAACCTGCACAAAACGTTTGCGATTCCGCACGGCGGCGGCGGTCCTGGCGTGGGTCCGATTTGCGTGGCCAGCCACCTCGCGCCGTTCTTGATGGGCCACCCCGTAGTTGCCTGTGGCGGAACCCAGGCCATCGGCCCCGTTTCGGCCGCCCCGTTTGGCAGTGCGCTCGTTGCCCTTATTTCGTACGGATACATTAAGATGCTCGGCGGCGAAGGCCTCACCAACAGCACGAAGATTGCCATCTTGAATGCGAACTACATGAAGTTCCGCCTCGAGGCCGCCTACCCGATTTTGTATACGGGAGAGAACGGCCGCGCCGCCCACGAAATGATCCTTGACTGCCGTCCGCTCAAGCGCGACACCGGCATTGAGGTGACCGACATCGCCAAGCGCTTGATGGACTTTGGTTACCACGCGCCTACCGTTTCGTTCCCTGTGGGCGGAACCATGATGGTTGAGCCTACGGAGTCGGAGTCTCGTGTGGAACTAGACCGCTTCTGTGATGCGATGCTAGCGATTCATGCTGAAGCCATGGCGATTGCTGCAGGCACTTCAGATGCCCACAACAACCCACTCAAGAATGCGCCGCATACTCAAGTCATGCTTGTGGCAGAGGAGTGGACGCTGCCCTACAGCCGCAAGCAAGCGGGTTACCCGATGATGGATTCGCTTGAAAACAAGGTGTGGCCCGCCGTTCGTCGCGTCGACGACGCCTACGGAGACCGCAATCTTATTTGCACCTGTGCACCCATCGAGTCCTACCAATCTTAATTTTTGAATCAATTTCTTTCGTAAGTTTGAGTTTCTTCAACGCCAACACGTGAATTCTATGAAAAAAACTACGCTTTCTCTTCTAGCAGCAGCGCTTTCAACAGCAGCTTTTGCTCAGGTATCAGAGCGCACCATTCCGCTTCCGCGCATGGTCGACGATGCCCCCGTTCGCCACATCACTCCTGCAGAACTTGCCGCCCAATACGGTGCTGAGACTGTGGTATGGTCTGAGGACTTCGCCAACGGAATCCCCGCTACGTGGATGAACTACGGTACTGCACAGTCAGTGACCGACCCAGATGCCAAGTGGGAGTACCGTGGAGCTACGACCACACCCAACACTACTGTAGGATCACGTGGTGCCTACTCAGGTCTTGTGACCAACCCCAACTACACTTCAATCAACTCGGCAACCAAGGCCAACGGTTTTGTTGTATTTGACTCGGACTACCTTGACAACGCAGGTACCGCAGGCAACTTCTGTGCGGCTTCAGGTATTGCAGTTTTGGCGTGTGCTCCGCACGTGGCAAACCTTGAGACTTCAGTGATCAACCTTACAGGCTACTCAGCTGCTGACCTCATCTTCACACAGTTTTACCGCCGTTTTGCAGGTCCAGGTGGCGTGCAGTCGGTTCCCGCTACCTACCTTGACTTCTCTACTGACGGCGGAGCCACTTGGTTTGGTAACGTGACCCTCAACGCTGGTATCGCGGTGAACAGCGCTACAGCTGCCAATGACGTGGTCGTGGTGAACGTAGGTTCGTACATCGGAAACGCAGCGAATGCCAAGATTCGCTTCCGCTTTGATGGTGACTACTACCACTGGCAGATCGACGACATTCAAATCGTTTCTACTCCAAAGCACCGCCTTGCATTCACTGCAAACAATGGCGCTCCTGCTCAAGACATCGTATTCGGTGCAGGTCAGGATGGTGCTCGCCAAGGTCACCAGACGCTGAAGCAAGCCCGTCCCATTGCATTTGACGCGAATGTGTACAACTCAGGTACCCTTGCTCAAAGCAACGTGAAGCTTCAGATGAAGATTTTCAACAGCACGGGTGTGGTTCAAACTATCAACTCACCAGTGATTTCAAGTGTTGCTTCAGGTGACACTGCATCATGGCAGGATCTGAATACCTACGCTTCAGCTTGGACTCCAAGCGCCGAGGGTGTATACGGATTCACCTACAACGTAATGTCTGACTCAACGGTTGTCGCTTCAGATACCCTTGCGCTTGCGGTCACTGACTCTACCATGTCACTGGACTTCGGTTCATGGGACAACAGCATTGGTGCCTCTACGTCTACCTACCACGGCGACGGATTCCAAGCTGCCAACCGCATTGACCTCGTTGACGACGAGCTACTGTTTGGTGCCAAGGTATACTTGAGCGCAAACACGGTTGCTGGTGGTATCCTTGAGCTTGCTGTGTATGACTCGTCAGCTTTTGGAACCAACGGTTTTGATCCCAACAAGCTTGTGGCATATGGCCAAAAAGTGATTGACGCCGCTGACGTTACCCGTACGTTTGTACGCTACGACTTTACAGATGCCACGACGGGTCGCGGTGTTGAACTAGATCTTGCCGACGGCGCATACTTCTTCAACGTAACTCAGTACGACAACCAAGGTGCGAACTACATCGCCGTTCGCAACGACCAAACCTTTGCGAAGCTTGCGGGTTCAGGCTACTTCTACCTGCCAAATGCTCCAACTGCAGGTTGGTACTCAGGTTACAGCAATTCACTTGCCTTCAACAACCTTTGGGTCCGTTCACTCTACTGTCCTGCTTCAGTAGCTGCAGCATGTATGCTGAGCGTAGACGAGAACCCAATGGCAGAGCTTGCCTTGGCTCCGAACCCAGCTACGGACTACGTGAACGTATCGTTCGGTCTGCTCACGGGTCAGTACCAAATCGAAGTTCTCGACCTTACCGGTAAGGTGGTGAAGAGCGAGTTGGTTCGCGCTGGAGCAAACGTTCCTGTATTCGTTGGAAACCTCGACCGCGGCATGTACGTGGTTCGCGTGGCCAAGGGTACTGACGTGAAGACCTTTAAAGTGTCGCTTCTCTAAGTAACCACTTGATTCAAAGAGAACGGCCCGGGGAAACCCGGGCCGTTTTATTTTTTAGCTATTTGGCTACACTTTAGGCATTCGGCCGCCCAGTACTGTCCGCGTGATGAAGTCCTTTTCAAGGCTCCATCCACGCGCAGGGCTGTATTCCCGTCCGTAGAAAATGATTTGAAGGTGAAGCTTGTTCCACAGTTCTCGTGGGAACAGTTTTTTGGCGTCTTTTTCAGTTTGTTCCACGCTTTTTCCTGAGGTGAGCCCCCACCGGGTCATCAGCCGGTGAATGTGGGTGTCCACCGGAAAGGCCGGCACGCCAAATGCCTGGCTCATGACCACTGACGCCGTTTTGTGCCCCACTCCGGGCATGGCCTCTAGGGCTTCAAACGACTGTGGAACGTCGCCTCCGTGAAGGTTAACGATCATTTCAGATAGTCCCTTAAGGCCTTTGGACTTCATGGGAACGAGTCCGCACGGCCGAATGATTTCGGCAATTTCTTCAATACTCAACGCGGCCATGGCCTCAGGAGTATCGGCCTTGGCAAAGAGGGCGGGTGTGATGGTGTTGACCCGGGCATCTGTGCACTGGGCAGATAGCACAACGGCACACAGCAGTGTAAACGGGCTGTAGTGGTCGAGCGGAATCGGAACCTCTGGATATAGGTCCTCGAGGTGCTCGATTATGTACGCGGCTTTTTGCTTCTTGGTCACGGAACAAAGGTCGAAACCCCGGCGTTACCTTTAACAGATTAATAAAAGTAAACCGATGACTCATCTCAATCCTGGCGACCAAGCCCCCAATTTTGAAGCTCAAGACCAGCACGGAACCACTGTTTCGCTCACCCAGTTCGCGGGCAAAAAAGTGGTGCTTTACTTTTACCCGAAGGACGATACTCCAGGCTGTACGGCCGAGGCCTGCTCGTTTCGCGACGGTCAAACTGAGCTTCAGAATGCAGGGTACGCAGTGCTTGGGGTTTCGCCCGACAGCGTCAAGTCCCACGGCAAGTTTGCCGATAAGTTTTCACTGAACTTTTCACTGCTCGCAGACACCGAAAAAACCATCTGCCAGGCATATGGGGTGTGGGGTAAAAAGAAGTTCATGGGCCGCGAATACGACGGCGTGCACCGCGAGACCTTTGTGATTGACGAGGCTGGCCGCATTGAGCGCGTGATCACCAAGGTGGACACTAAAGAGGCGACCAAGCAGATTCTTGCCGGAGCCTAAATTCCGCACCGAGAGTTATGAACGATGGTTGCGTTAGCCGTGGCAAGCGCGTACTTTCGTTTAGCCGACGACTACGGACATCGGCCCCCTCTACTTTTGGCACAAACCATTAACAATCACATACAATGAGTCAAGATCGCGAAGCCAAACTCAAGGCGCTCCGCCTCACAATGGAGAAACTAGACAAGACCTACGGCAAGGGGGCCGTGATGCGCATGGGTGATTCCGCCGTCGAAGAGGTTGAAATCATTCCGTCAGGGTCGCTGGGCCTCGACATTGCCCTCGGAATCGGAGGCTACCCACGTGGCCGTGTCATCGAGATATATGGACCTGAATCGTCAGGTAAAACCACGCTCACCCTGCATGCCATTGCTGAGGTGCAGCGCAAAGGCGGAATCGCTGCATTCATCGATGCCGAGCACGCATTTGATCGCTTTTATGCCGAAAAATTGGGGGTAGATACCGAAAACCTCATCATTTCTCAGCCCGACAACGGTGAGCAGGCACTCGAAATCGCCGACAACCTGATTCGCTCTGGGGCTATTGACCTCATTGTGGTTGACTCGGTCGCCGCATTGACGCCCAAGGCCGAAATCGAAGGCGAGATGGGTGAATCTAAAGTGGGTCTTCACGCCCGCTTGATGTCTCAAGCGCTGCGCAAGCTTACGGGTACGATTTCAAAGACCAACTGTACGTGCATATTTATTAACCAGCTTCGCGAGAAGATTGGAGTGATGTTTGGCAATCCAGAGACGACTACAGGTGGTAACGCCCTTAAGTTTTATGCTTCGGTTCGCCTCGACATTCGCCGTTCTACTCAAATTAAAGATGGCGATGTAGCCGTGGGTAACCGAGTCAAGGTCAAGGTGGTCAAGAACAAGGTGGCTCCTCCGTTTCGAGTAGCGGAATTCGATATTCTGTTCGGTGAAGGCATCAGTAAGGTGGGTGAAATCATCGACCTGGGTGTTGCCACTGAGGTGATTTCTAAGAGCGGTAGCTGGTTCAGCTACGGCGACACCAAGTTGGGCCAGGGCCGCGACGGTGTGAAAGGTATTTTGAAAGACAATCCTGAACTCTGCGACGAAATTGAAGCACAAATTGTTGCCAAGCTTCCTAAAGCTTAGTGTACTCGCCTTCGCAATCGCGTCGTGCGGAAGCCCTGAAGGTCAAAGTGATTCCGAAGGCAACGGTGAAGACCGCGTGCTGGATTCACTGACGGCCGTACTCAAAGAAGATCCCGAAAACGTGACAGCCCTTGTGGCGCGCGCGGACTACTACCTTGAGGTCAAAAACTTTCCGTACGCCAAGATGGACGCTCAAGCGGCCTTCACGGTCGACAGTAGCAACCACGATGCCTTGAGGGTGCTGGGTGATGCCCACTACGTGAGCAACGAAACCCGTATCTCTCGAGATGCCTGGCAGCGCTGTGCCGAACTCTTTCCTGAAGAGGTGGAGTGCCGCCTTAAGCTCGCTGAACTCTACCAAGTAGTGATGGAGTACGGCAAAAGTTCAAAGGTGGTCGATGAAGTTCTAGCGCTAGATCCAAATAATCCGACGGCCTACTACATCAAAGGAATCAACGTGCGCGACGAGAAGGGAGACACTTCGGTGGCACTGGCGTACATTCAAAAGGCCATCGATTTGAATCCCAACTACGAGGTGGCACTGGATATGGCCGGAGTACTTCATTCTGCGAAGGGCAATCCGTTGGCTTTGAGTTATTTTGAACGCCTTGCGACCCTGCGCCCTGACGACTACAATGTCTACTACAAGGTGGGCATGTTTCACTTGGGAGTGAAGAACTGGAATTCCGCAATTGAAGCGTTTACCCAGGCCGCACAGCTCAATCCCAAAGACGCTGAGAGCCTGTACAACTTGGGGTTCATTCACCTTGAGTTGCAGCTGTACACCGAGGCACGTCAGTACTTTACCCAAAGCATTGAGGCGCGCGCGGTGAACTACAGGGCACATTATGCCCGAGCGTACGTCTTTGAGAAAGTTGGGGACCTCAATGCTGCACAGGCCGACTACATGAAGGCGATTGAGTACAATCCGTCGCATGCTCCCTCTAAAGAAGGCTTGGGTCGGGTGCGAGCCGGAATCGCAAGCTTTAAAAAGTAACTATGGACCAACCGCGCCCTGCGCAGCGTCCGCACCGCATGGAGCGGCACGGAGACGTTCGCATTGATGAGTACTATTGGCTCAACGACCGAGACAACCCTGAAGTCATTGACTACCTGAATGCCGAGAATGCCTTCCGAGAGGCAGGCATGGCTGAGTCCAAGGCGCTTCAAGAAAAGCTGTATGCCGAGATGACGGGGCGTTTGGATCCGAACGAGGCATCGCTTCCGGTGGAGATGGACGGCTACTGGTACCAGTCCCGCTATCAAGAGGGTAAGGAGTACCCCATTCACGTGCGCTTTCAAGGGTCTGAACACGGCCCTGAGCAACTCGTGCTCGACGTGAACGCGTTGGCTGAGGGAAAATCCTACTGCCAGGTCGCATCCATGGTAATGACCAGGGATCACCAGCGAATGGCCTATGCCGTTGATTTTGTGAGCCGACGCCAGTACACTCTCAAGTTTCGCGAAATCGCGACAGGTGTGGATCACGAGATGGAGATACCCGATACCTCGGGCGCCTTTGCCTGGGCTGACGACGGACGCACCTTTTTTTACGCTACGAAGGATTCGGTAACGCTGCGCGTTGACAAGATTTGGAGGCATTCACTTGATGCTCAAGGCGAGCCCGTGCTCATCTTTCACGAGAAGGACGAGTCGTTCAGCTGCACGGTTTACCGTGGCAAAACCAAGAAGTACTTGATGATTTCGACCTCGGCCACGAATGTGGATGAGGTGTGGTTCCTTTCGGCTTCAGAACCGCTTGGGGATTTTCAGTGCATCACGTCGCGCACGCCGGGCTTGGAGTATTCAGCGAGCCACCACGGTTCGAGCTGGTGGATTCGAAGCAACCTCGGGGGCAGGACCAATTTTGCACTGTTTCAGTCGCCTGAAGACCAGCCCGGGGAGTGGTCTGAAGTGATTCCGCACCGCACCGACGTGCTGCTCGAGGGCATCGATTTGTTTGACGATTTTATGGTGCGCGAGGAACGTGAGCGCGGACTGCTGCGCATCATGGTGCGCCCATGGGATTTGGCCATGGGGCCTGAGTACGCCATCGCCATGCCTGAGGAGACGTATACGCTGTACACGGCGTCCAATCCCTCGTCGGCCACGCGGACCCTGCGCTATGTGTACACGTCGCTGACGACTCCGGCCACGACCTACGATTTTGATATGGTCACCCGCGAACAGGTGGTCAAAAAGGTTCAAAAGGTGGTGGGAGGCTATGACCCGAGTCGCTACGTGACGCGCCGGCTGTGGGCGACGGCTCCAGACGGAACCCAAGTTCCCATGAGCTGGGTAGGTCCGGCTGATCGCCAGGGTGCTGTGCCCACGTTGCTTTACGGTTATGGGGCCTACGGCATTACCGTCGATCCCGCATTCAGCATTGCCCGTCTGAGTCTTTTGGAGCGCGGAATGGCCTATGCGATTGCCCACGTTCGCGGCGGTGAATACCTCGGACGCCTCTGGTACGAGCACGGCCGAATGGAGCACAAGCAGAACAGCTTCAGCGACTTTATCGCCTGCGGCGAAATGCTTCGCGGCGAGGGTTTGGCTTCGCAGCTGTTTGCTATGGGCGGAAGTGCCGGCGGACTCCTCATGGGTGCCGTGATCAACCAGCGTCCGGACCTTTGGTCGGGCGTCATCGCGGCAGTTCCGTTTGTGGATGTCGTCACGACAATGCTCGACGACAGCATTCCGCTCACGACCGGAGAGTACGACGAGTGGGGAAACCCAAACGAGCCTGAGGCGTACTTTAGGATGAAGTCCTATTCGCCCTACGACAATGTTGCCGCGCAGGATTACCCGCCATTGCTTGTGACCACGGGCTTGCACGACAGCCAGGTTCAGTACTTTGAGCCCGCAAAGTGGGTGGCTCGACTTCGCGAACGCCGGACCAATTCAGCCCCCCTCTACATGTACTGCAACATGGACACGGGGCATGGCGGAGCCAGTGGGCGCTACGAATCCTACCGCGAAACGGCGATGGAGTATGGGTTCTTGCTGAGCTTGGCTGAGCTTGGCTGAGCTTGGCTCGTTGGCTCGTTGGCTTTTGGCTGAGATTGGCTCGTTGGCTTTTGGCTGAGACTGGCTCGTTGGCTCGTTGGCTTTTGGCGTGGTTGGCTCGTTGGCCTTTGGCTGAGATTGGCTCGTTGGCCTTTGGCTGAGATTGGCTCGTTGGCCTTTGGCTGAGATTGGCTGAGATTGGCTCGTTGGCTTTTGGCCTTTGGCGGGGGTTGGTTAATTGGCTGAGGCCAGGGAGGCCTCTGCGGAGTGAGGCAAGAAACCGGTGACCAGTAACTAGTTGCCAGCTTCAAGCTTTTGGTCGACGAGTTTCGCTAGGGTGCCGAGTGCGCCTTGCCGGGATTCGGCCCAAGTACGCTGGGGAGCCAGGTGCTCGATGGTGTCAAGCCAAGCGAGGGCTTGGTTGAGGTCCGTGACTTTTTGGGCGACTCCGTCGCGAATGGCTTCTTCGGCTTCCCAGTGGCGGCCGAGGTCCGGTCCAAATGCTACGGGTAGGCCCCAGGAGAGGGGTTCGATAATATTGTGAAGGCCCTGTTTGAAGGCGCCGCCGACGAAGGCGGCTTGGGCGCCGCCGTAGAGGCCGAAGAGGACTCCGAGTTGGTCGACGACGAGGACGCGGTGGTTTTCGAGTTCGTCGGGGCGGTAGGATGGCCACGCGCTGCTGCGCAGCGCGGGCTGGGGAAGGCGGCCGATGAGTTCGTTGGCGTGGGCCGGGTCGTGGGGGGCGAAGACAAACTTCCAGTGGGTGCGCCGCATGACGACAGGGAGCCAGAGGGCCTCGTCTTCGTGCCAGGTGGACCCCAGGATGAGGACGGGTCGGTGGTCGCGAAAGGCGTCCCAGGAGGGGAGTGGGGCTTCACCCCGCGCGATGCGCGCGGCGGCGGCATCAAACCGTCCGTCGCCGAGCACGAGGGCCGGAAGGCCGGCCCGAAGGGCGGGCTGGAGGCCCGAGGGGTGCTGAAGTCCGACGAAGGCGGCTTGGCGCAGAAGCCTGCGGTCGCTGAAGCCAAGAACTGACCACCAACGGTGGCTGGCAGGTACGTGGGCAAAGGCTACGCCGTAGGGGATTCCGCGTCGAAGGCATTGGCGCACCAACGTGGGCCAGAGGTCGGTCTGCAGCACGACAAGGGCCTTGGGCTGGACGCGGTCCACAAACCGGCGCACGTAGGGGTTGAAGTCGGGTGGAACCAGTGCCGCAACCACTCCTTCAGGGGCGGAATACCGGTGCCAGCCGTGGATTCCGCTGGGTGAAAAAAACGTGATGAGAATTCGCTTGCCAGAGGAAGCCCACGTGCGGACGAGTGGCTCGAGCATCCAGAACTCGCCCCATGAGGCGCCGTGAATCCAAAGGTCAAAGGGCCCCTCGGGGGCGGGAATAAGTCGGCCGGTCCACCATGCGCGGGCCTTGGCGTGCCCAAAGAGTGCGGCGGCGTGGCTGGCGGCGCCAAAAACGACTCCGGCGAGGCTCACTGGTAGTAGCGGACCTTGGGTTGGTTGGGGGTGGCCTTCGTGCCCTCGGGAGTTCCGACACGGCCCGCGAGCGGAAGGTACCAAGTGAACTCGAGGCCGAGGAATCCGTCCCACTGCGCCTCGGGGAAGGGTTGGTTGGTGGACCCGTAGTAGTAGCCGCGGACGTAGTCGGTACGTGCGGTTCCGCCGCGAATCGCCACCGAAAAGTTGACCACTCCGTTGGGGTCAAAGTAGCTGTAGCGCAGGGCGGCCTGAAGGCCGAGACCGCGGCGCAGCCGGTCCAACCCGTACACATAGGGTTTGGTGAGCATGGGGACTCCGCCCGAATTGTTGAACCAGATTTTGTGGCTCATCAGCACGCCTCCCAACTCAATTGCGGCGGAATTGGGCCCCTTCATCCATGCGCGGTACCCGTAGCCCACGGCGGCATTGGCTCCGCGGCCCTCGAGGCGCACGAGCGCGGGACTTCCGTCGTTGCCCATGATGTAGCCATCTTCGTTGACTAAGAAAGCGAGAATTTGGTCGGTATTGCGGACTCCGCCGCTGAATCGGGCTGTATAATCGCCCCACACGTACTGGCGAGGGGTCAGACTTAGGTCGCCAATGATGCGAACGACTCCGGCGTTGCCGTAGTCCGCGCGCCACGCGCCCATTGGGGCTTCAATGCCTGGAGCGACATGGATGCGAAACCGCGGAACTTCCTGGGCATGGACCGACCCGGCGAGGGTTCCGAGGGCAAGGACCCAAAGTGCAGATAAAATGCGCATGCTGCGAAGGTAGCGCAACCGCTCGGCCTATGCCACGCCCCCGGCATGGGTTACCTTTGCGGCTTATGGCCCAAAACCTGCCGTTTAACCCGCCGATTCCGATGGTTGACCTCGTCGGACAGCACGCGCGCATCCAATCCGAACTCGACCAAGCTCTGATCCGCGCGAGCCACGAGGCCGCCTACATCCAGGGGCCCGACGTGGCCGCATTCGCGAGCGAGCTCAGCGCCTACCTCGGCGAGGGCGTGCATACGATCCCTTGCGCCAACGGAACCGACGCGCTGCAAATCGCCCTCATGGCCCTCGGCCTGCAGCCGGGCGACGAAGTGATTACCGCAACGTTCACATACGTAGCTACAGCTGAGGTGATTGCACTGCTCGGACTCACGCCCGTCCTCGTAGATGTCGACGCCGACACCTTCGCACTCAACCTCGACCAAGTTCGTACAGCCATCACGCCGCAGACCAAGGCCATTGTGCCGGTGCACCTGTACGGGCAGGGCGCAGCCATGGACGCGCTGCTGGCGCTGGCGAACGAGCGCGGAATTCCCGTAGTCGAAGACACCGCCCAGGCCCTCGGCGCCCGCTACACGATGCGCGACGGCCGCACCCTCGCCCTCGGAACCCTTGGGACCATCGGGTGCACGAGCTTTTTTCCGTCCAAAAACCTCGGATGCATGGGCGACGGGGGCGCAGTGTTCACCCGCGACGCCGCTTTGGCCCAACAAATCCGTATGATGGCCAACCACGGCCAAAAAGTTAAGTACCGCCACGACGTGGTGGGCTGCAACAGCCGCCTCGACACCCTGCAGGCCGCGGTGCTTCGCGTGAAGCTGCGCCACCTCGACGGCTACGCCGCGGCCCGCCAAGCCGCCGCCGACCGCTACGACGCGGGGCTCTCCGGCGTCGCAGGGGTTCAAACCCCGGTCCGCCGCCCGGAATCCACGCACGTCTTTCACCAGTACACCCTTAGGGTGCCCAACGGCCGCCGCGACGCGCTAGCTGAGCACCTCAAGGCCGATGGAATCCCGTCGATGATTTACTACCCACTGCCGCTGCACCGCCAGCTGGCATACCGTTCAGAGCGCTACCCTGAAGGAAGTTTTCCGGTCGCCGAGCAGCTCTGTGCTGAAGTTCTTTCACTGCCCATGCACACCGAGCTAACTGTGGCGACGCAAGACCTCATTATCCAATCCATCCAAACCTTTTTCGCCTCATGAAAATCACCGTAGTAGGAACCGGCTACGTCGGCCTCGTCACCGGAGCCTGCCTTAGCGACGTCGGTATGGACGTCACCTGCGTCGACGTCAACGAAACCAAGATCGCCAACCTTCACAAAGGGATTTTGCCGATCTACGAGCCGGGCCTCGACGCCATTGTGGCGCGCAACGTCTCTGCCGGACGCCTGCACTTTTCGACCGACCTCGCGGCGTCGATTCAGGGTTCCGAAGCGGCGTTCATCGCGGTGGGCACGCCTCCGGGCGAAGACGGCAGCGCCGACCTGCAGTACGTGCTGGCGGTGGCCGACGGCATTGGCCGCACCATGACTGACTACCTGGTGGTGATCACCAAGAGCACGGTGCCCGTGGGTACGGCTGAAAAGGTGCGCGGAGCGCTGCGCGCGGCCCTCGACGCCCGCGGGTCCGACCTGACCTACGACGTGGCGTCCAACCCCGAATTCCTCAAAGAGGGCGCGGCCATCGACGACTTCATGAAGCCCGACCGCATCGTCTGCGGCGTCGAATCTGAGCGCGCCCAAGACGTGCTGGCCCGCCTCTACAAGCCCTTCACCCTCAACGGCCACCCGGTGCTCTTCATGGACATTCCGTCGGCTGAAATG
>JACCDS010058565.1_pt1 | contig 58378 bp, 30 predicted proteins | sample 7446441 | NCBI WGS metagenome assembly JACCDS01 (sample SAMN15323445, study PRJNA562643) | freshwater metagenome | isolation source: river surface water | place: USA:Blue River Watershed | collected 2017-08-17 | reverse complement strand
TTGTCGGGGTCGAGGAGTGAAAACTCTTTTTGCCCCCACGGTTTTATCTGCAAATGACCTGCCGGATGAATAGGCACTTGGTTGTTCAAAAGGGATTGGTACAAAGCGTCTATTTGGTTGGTACGAATGTACACTTGGCCATAATTGGTAGTTGGATCTAGATTGGGGAATTCGAAAAAGTGGATTTCGATATTGTCCTTTTTTAACATCAAATAACCTGCAAAGTCGGCAGATCCGTATGGTTCAAAATGCAATTGGGTAGTATAAAATTCTTTGGTAATCAATTTGTTGCGCATGGGTAGCTTGGGTTGAACGGATAGTAGCATAACCTAAATTTTACTGAATTGAATAAATGAATACGGTTTTCAAAATTAACTGAAAGCAAGTAGCAACAAATTACTGTTTTTGTAATCATTCCGTATTGGCTGTAAATAAAGAACGGCTATGGCGAAAAGCCAAAGGAGAGTATTGTGGTTGCTGATAGACTGCTAAATAGTAGTAATTGTGTTGAATGGTGCCAACGCCACTAAAGCTTAATAGTAGCAACAGCCCTTGGCTCACACCCATAAAAGGCTACCGTGTAGCCGTTGAGTCGTCAATGATTGGAAATATTAGTTGCGGATGTTGTTGCTCAAATCGTATGAGCAATCCCTGAATAATGCTGTTGTCGGGATACAGTGTTATTTGCGTGAGAATTGTGGAAAGCAAATTCCACTGCGGAAGTTGGGTGTTGAGGTAGCCCATGCCTTTGAAAATTCCTTTGTGTACCAAAATGTAAAAATGGTTGTTGGCATGAAGAAGGTACGATTGTTGGTTTTGCAAATGGTGTTGTACTGCCGCTTCAATAGCTAGGTTGTGTGTGTGGGCAGGGGGTAAATTAAGGAGGTACTTTTGCGATTGGTCTAAAAAACACAAAGCGGGATGTAGTTGAAAGTGGTTGACCCATTGCCAAAGCGTGTTGTAGGCTTGGGTAAGGAGGTTGAACTGCATGAGGGGTTGCAGGTGGTTTCGTTTTTTGTCGATACAAAGCCGTAAATAGCCTTTGGCATCGGTAAACTGATAAATGGCAAACTTGTGTTCGTAGTGTTTTTGGCTTTTGTTAAATGCAGGCCAAAGTCGTTTTATTTCAATGCTTTCGAGTATTTCTGCTATCAATTCGTGTTCGCAAACTACGTGTTGAATGTGGTAAATATGGCGTAAAAATTCTTGTTTTTGCTTGCTTGTTTTGTTATTGGCAAAATGACTTTTGACTCTTTTGAGCAGGTTTTTGGCTTTGCCAACGTAAATAATTTTCTGTTGTTGGTTGGCAAAATAGTATACGCCGGGCTGTGTGGGTAAGCTTTCGAGTACGGTGGAACTTAGGTGGGGCGGGAGGTACTGCTCGGCTTTTTTTTTAGCATTTTTTGAATTTCACCAAAGCGGTCATTTTTCAAAAGCAAATCGAAAATGAGGGCGGTTGCTTGTGCGTCGCCTAATGCACGATGATGTCCGTTAAGCGGAATATTCCATTCTTTGGTTAAAGTGGCAAGCCCATATTTGGGCAATCCGGGAAATAATTTTTTGGCTAAACGAATGGTACAAATTTTGGGGGCATTCAACAAGTATCCGGCAGCGGCTAAGTGATCTTTTACAAAAGAGTAGTCGAAATTAACATTGTGGGCTACAAATATTCGGTTGTGCAAAAGGTTGTAAATGTTGGGGGCCACTTGCGAAAACAAAGGTGCTTTTTGAACCATTGCATCGGTAATGCCGGTCAGGCCTTGAACATATTTTTGGATGGGCATTCGCGGATTAATCAGGGTATTGTAGGAGCCTTCTATTTCCACACCATTGTGCAGTACAATAGCAATTTCGGTAATGCCGTTGGCACCGGCATACAGTCCGGTGGTTTCTATATCAACAATTGCAAACATTCTGCAGTAGCTTGGAGGTTAAAAATTTTTGCTGAAAATACAATTTATTGTTATTGCCATGCGTTATAATTAGGCTTGCATCATATTTCAGTATCACAAAAAAACAATTTTTTATGGCTAGGCAAACATCTGCGTTAGACAAAAAGAAAAATTTGGTACTCTTAGTATTTGTTTACGCTACAATTGCGGTGTTTACGTACATCCGCTTTAAGGGTTAAGTGGTATTTAGTAAAAAAAATTGAAAGCCGATCCATTGTTGTGGTATCGGCTTTTTTTATTTCCACAGGCTGTGTATAACGATTAGAAGCGCCAATGCAATAGGTATTTACATTTGAACCAATCAGTTAGTCAGCCTTATTCATTTTTAAAACCAACGTATTTTGACAGACACGATTATTAATTTAGATACCATTAACCCGATAGAATTTTTCGGCGTCAATAACGGCAAACTCGATATATTGAAAAAAAAGTTTCCGTTGCTCAAAATTCTCTCTCGTGGTACGCAAATCAAAATTAGCGGTGCACCCGAACAGGTGAACATAGCCAAAGAAAAAATAGAGCTCATTTTGCAGTATTTGCAAAAAAATGGCCACTTGAGCGAGCAATATTTTGACCAAATTTTGGGTGGCGAAGAAGCCGGTGATGCTGCCGATCCATTTATTGAACGCAACCCCAACGACATTTTGGTATTTGGCCCAAATGGAAAAACTGTACGTGCTCGTACAGCCAACCAAAAAAAGATGGTGATGGCAGCCGATAAAAACGATATTGTATTTGCCATAGGCCCGGCAGGTACCGGTAAAACTTATACAGCGGTGGCACTAGCCGTAAGGGCGCTTAAAAACAAGGTGGTTAAAAAAATCATCCTTACACGTCCTGCGGTTGAAGCAGGTGAAAGTTTGGGTTTTTTGCCGGGCGATTTGAAAGAAAAAATTGATCCCTACTTACGCCCGCTGTACGATGCCTTAGATGATATGATACCGGCCGACAAACTTGGTTATTACATGAGCACGCGCACCATTGAAATTGCTCCTTTAGCATATATGCGTGGCCGTACCCTTGATAATGCATTCATTATTTTGGACGAGGCGCAAAATACCAACGACCTCCAATTGAAAATGTTTTTGACGCGTATAGGGGCTAATGCCAAAGCCATCATTACCGGCGATCCAACTCAGGTAGATTTGCCCCGAAACCAACGTAGCGGTTTGGCCAAAGCTATCCGAATACTGAAAAATATTGATGGAATAGCACATGTACCCCTGAATGAAGAAGATGTAGTGCGTCACCGATTGGTAAAAGCCATCATCAAAGCGTATGAAAAGGACAAAGATGCTCCCGATGAGGCAACGCATTGATGGTAATAATTTGACATCATACGCTAGCTGTGTATGTGATAATCAATATTTGTTGCGTGGTACATACTATATCCGATAAATTTTCGTTCTATAGTAGAGTTACTATTTTGTGAAATGAAACCGCTTAAAAAAAGTATCATGAAAAAGTTATTTTTTGTTGTTATCGCCGCTTCCATAGCGCAAATGGTATTGGCGCAAACTACCGACAAAAAAACAGCCAAACCTTACGTTGTTCGTACTGCTAAAAAACCAGCGGGTAGCGGGGCGGCTAAAACACCTGCTTCTTTTCCAACGGCCAATCCTAAAAATTTAAATGTAGTGTACCAGTATATTGACACTACATTTCCCAATAGCGATAACCAATTTCCACTCAACGGTAATGTAGGTATTGGAACCAAAGCTCCGCAAGCGGCACTCGAAATTAAAAGAGGGGCAGGCGATACACGGAAAAAGAATTTTTTACTTCAATTAAGTAATAATTGGGCTGCCAACGGACAAAATGAACCTAGTATTATGTTCTCTAATGGCGATATTAGCTCGCCTAGCAACGTAAGCTATTGGTCAGTTGGCGCGCGCGTGTCGGGCGATAATACGCTCAAAACACCACAAACCTTCAAAATTTGCCACAAAGCGCCTGGAATTGATGTGGAAGAAGAATGTTTTTCTATCGATTCTTATCAAGGACGGGTGAAAATTGGAAACGTGTCTACTCAATTTGATGGGTACAAACTATTTGTTGAAGAAGGTATTTTAACCGAAAAAGTAAAAGTTGCCATCAAAAATAGTGAAGATTGGTTTGACCACGTATTCCAGCCCGAATACAAATTGATGCCGATCACCGATTTGGCAAAGTACATCAAACAAAATAGCCATTTGCCAGAAATTCCAACTACCGCAGAGGTAATGAAGGACGGTGTGGATTTAGGTAAAATGAACGCCTTGTTGTTGAAAAAAGTAGAAGAACTTACACGCTATCTAATTGATTTGAAAGGTGAATTAGACCAAACGAAGAAAGAGGTTGCGGAATTGAAAAAACAGTAAACCACCAAATATTAGTTGTTAGAAGGGGGAGCAAGCGCTTCCCTTTTTTATTGGAAAAAAAGTACGGCTACACGGTAGCCTTTTTAGGGTATGAGCCAAGCGTTGTTACCACGTATGTGGCTGCATGGGCGTTGGCACCATTGTTTTGTAGTAATCCTGCTCAGCAGGTCTACGTAGCAGCTTTGTAGTTATAATAGTATTGTAGGGTGCGTATTGCGCCACAATTGTACTTTTCGCCCTGAGTTGATTGTTGTTTTTTAGTAAATAGAGCGTAGGCCTTACAAGGGTTGAACAGGTTGCCGATACACAAAATAAGATTCTGGAAACGAGAATGCTGGTTGGGAGGTGTTGGGAAAAATACCAAAAACAGTACTTCCGGTGCCTGTCATAGCGGCATAAACAGCTCCCTGTTGGTATAATTGTGTTTTGATGGTACCAATTGATGGGTGTGCCGAAACTGCAGGTGCTTCAAAATCGTTCGTTAAATGTTTGTGCCATTCCGTAATTGGTTGTGCTACAATATCGGCTAATGAAGTGAGCGGTGGTGCAGGCGTTATGTGTTGAAATGCCCATGCTGTATTTATATGAATACCGGGATTCACCAATACAATATGGTAGTTGTTTAAATCTAAAATAATCGGTTCCATTAATTCCCCTCGTCCCGTAGCCAAGCAAGGTTGATTAAGGATAAAAAATGGGCAATCGCTACCAAGTTGCAACGCCATTTCTAGTAACTGCTGTTGTGTAATGGGTAATTGAAAAAGTTGCTTGAGCAACAAAAGGGTATAAGCCCCATTGGCACTACCGCCGCCCAATCCTGCACCCATGGGTATTACTTTGTGTAAGTGGATGGTAACGTTTGGTAAGTTTGGAAATTGCTCTTTAAGCAATTTGTAAGCTTTTACGCACAAGTTTTGCTCCTCTGTGCCGGCAATTGGCAAGCCGGTTGACTGAAAGGTGAATTGTTTGTTGGGAATAATTTCTAAGCAATCTGTAAGCGGAACCGGTAAAAAAACAGTTTCCAAGTTGTGGTAACCATCGGGTCGTTTGCCTACAATGTGCAAACCAAGATTAATTTTACAATTGGGAAACAAGACCATGTTGGTTCAAATCGGTTGTGGTAAAAGTGTATATAAGATAGGTATTCGTTGACCTAAATGGATTGAATATAGGTGTTACCTTTTAAAAAACGCCATCCTCCTTATTCAGCAATAAGTGAATAATTCAAAGCAAGTTGTGCAAGGCCAATTTGCTATTATTTTCTACGGTTTATTTCGTCTCTGATGGAAATTGCTTTCAAGTAATCTTCATTTTCAAGCACTTCTTCCAACATCATTTGTAATTCTTCCAAACTCAGTTTGGATAAATCATCTGCATTTTCAGTATTTACGTTTGGAGATGGTGCACTTTCGGTGCTAAAGTCTTGTACGGTACGGTTTTTATCTTCTAAAGTGAGTCCTACCGCATCTAGTATGTTATCGAAGGTATAAATAGGGCATCCAAAACGAACCGCAAGTGCCACGGCATCGCTTGTTCGACTATCAAGTTCTACGCGTTCATTATCGGTAATGCACACAAGGTAGCTATGGAAAATACCTTCTTTTACTTTATTGATAACTACTTCTTGCAAATCGATTCCAAAAGCACTCATCATGTTTTTCATAAGGTCGTGGGAGAGCGGCCTTGTTGGTAACATATGTTCAATTGCCACTACAATTGCCTGTGCTTCGGCTGCACCAATAATGATGGGCAAACGCCTGCTGCCATTTGCCTCGGTTAATACGAGCGTATAATTGTGTGCTTGGGTAATGCTGCTAGATATTGCTACAATTTCCAGTTCAATCTTCTTCATAATTAGCTGCGAAAATAAAATAAAATGACAGATAAATAAATCAATAACCCCGAATTAGTTTTTTAGTTGTGTAAGGTGCCGTATTGTCCTTGCCGAAACGAAGCAGTTGTTGCCCAGTTGTAACTTTTTTACTCATTACTTACCAATTTTCGGTGTTGGTAATGTGTTCATCTTTTTTCGGTTGTTTTTTAAGCCTTGAGCAATGAAGGTAGATGCATAAGAAAGTATGCTTTTGTACCTAATCAATTATTTTTTCTAAACGAATCATTGTGTGAGGTACGTATAAATAACTTCTATGGAAAGACATAATTGGATACCCTCGTTTTACTAAAATAGCAAAGTCAATCCGTAGATGTGAAGCGACTAAAAAAAGAAAATAGAGTAACTGAAAAAACCTCCTTAAGTTTTTGGGAAAACCAAAGGAGGTTTTTGGTAAAATCAAAGGAACTTTTCTTTAAAAATAAAAGACCATTTTTGGGGTAGCTGAAAGTTCCATTATATGTTAAAAACTATTGCTTAAATTGGTGTCCAATCCGTTGCATCCATTTTGTTGAACTTACAACCTTTAACCCTTTTGGATAACCCAAGTCAGTTGTTTATACACACCCCAAGCCCATGCATTTAGCAAATTTTGCAAATGCCTTCGAGGTGATAGGCTTTTTTTAAGCTATTTTTGCCTAAAAAAAAGTAATTCGGATGAAGTATCAGGTAGGTGACGAAATTTTGGTTTTGCATAGCAACGAAGAGGGCAGGGTGGTAGAAATAATGAACGATAAAATGGTGATGATAGAAGTGCGCGGAGTGAAGTTTCCGGCCTATATGGACCAAATAGATTTCCCTTACTTTTATCGATTTACCAAAAAAAAGATAGTTGAAGAAAAAAAACCGGCAAAAGTATTTATTGATAACGTACCCAAAGAAAAAATACAACCGAATGCCATTAAAGTAGCCGATGGTGTTTGGCTATGCCTAATACCCAAATTTGTGCTTGACGACTTTAACGATGAGGTTGTCGAATTGTTGAAAGTGTACTTGATTAACCGAAGCGAAACGGGGTATGCCTTTACCTATACTTTACATTATTTCGACAAAGCCGATTTTGAATTGAAGAATGAAGTGCGGCCTTTTCACGATTTTTATTTGCACGACATTCCTTTTGAGAATGTGAATGACAGCCCCTCGTTTCACTTTGTGTTTTCCTTGTTAGAACCCACAAAAAAGAAAGCCGATTTTTTTGAGTCAGTCATGAAAATCAAGCCCAAGCAGTTGTTTCAAAAAATTGAAGCATTGAAAGACGAAAACAAGCCCACTTTAACATTCAAACTATTCGATCATTATCCCGACAAAGTGATGGTAGAAGACAAGTTGGAGTTGTCGAGTTTGGTTAATAAAGGCTACAAATTATACGATGCAAGTAAAATAAAGCAACATTTACCACCTGCAAGAACCGTGGTGGATTTGCACATAGAAAAGTTATCTAACAGCTATCAGCAGTTAAGTAATTTAGAAATACTGAGCATTCAGCTGAATGAGTTTGAAAAATGGTATCATTTGGCTGTAGCGCACAAACAGCCTACTTTAATCATTATTCATGGTGTAGGAAAAGGCAAGTTGAAGGAAGAAATTCATGAAATACTAAAATTGAAAAAAGAGGTAAAGCATTTCATCAATCAATACGATGGACGATTTGGCTACGGTGCTACAGAAATTTTCTTTAAATTTTAAAAACACTATGGGCTAATGTTTGTGATACTTCATGTTGAGTGGTCTTTGTACCTGAATCCAAAGGTGCAAATAGGAAATTTTTTGGCAGTCGTTTTGCTAAATGCTTTGTCATATTAAGATGTCTAATGCCGTCAGTTCAAATGGATGTTTGTACACAAGTGTGTACAAACAACGTCAAAAACTACAGCTATTCTACTTCAAAAAGCAATAATTGCTGCTGTTCAAGTGGTGAAAAATTATTATCGGCCACAAACAGCAACGTTTTATGGCCATTTGCTAATGTAGGTCCCCAACAAACCCCCTCAATGTTATCAATGTATTGGTTAAGGGAATCCATGTTTAGGAGCAAACGCTTGCTAGCAGGCGTAAAATTCTTGTTTTGTGCCAACGAACCAATCGATTGAACATCGGTGGCTTTAGCAAAATTGGCCAAGAATACTTTAACTGTGCAAGAAAGCCTACCCGTACTGTAAGATCGTTCCACTACCAATAGTTCATGGCTATTAATTGCCAAAATATCCGAAACGCCGTTCACCTTAAATGCATTAGCAGGGCGTGCAGAATAGGCAACGGGGCTAAGTAAGTAAGCATATTGCGCAACATTGTCATTGTCTTGAGGATGTAGTGGAAATTGAAAAAAACGAATGTAGCTGCTCGATTGACCCGTATCGGCACGAGGGCCGTCTTGATACAAGGGTTCTTCAACGTTCACCCATAAATAGGGTTGGTTGGTAGCTAAGGTACAGCCTTCTAGTACTCCATTTTGTCGAGGGCCGCTTGCAACGGCCTGCATATGTAAATTGTAAGGCAAGGTAAGTTGCCGTACATAACCGCCGTTGCTATCTACTATGTTGATAGAAGGATTGCAAAGAATGGTATCGTTTTTGGTAACAATACGTTCACCCTCACTTGTCCAAACCAATTGATGGTTGGGTAAAATGCGCATGTTTTCCGGGTCGGGCACCAAGGCAGGATTGGCTTGTTTATTAGGGTACACCTGACCATTTGCTTGTTTGAAAAAATGAACTGACAAAAAAACAACACTATCGATGTTGCCATGCGGCGATATGGCAATTTTGGCGGTGTAAAACCTAGCCGGATTGATGGAACTTCTGTCGTCCGAAACAAAATAGTATTGTTTGTTGCTAGGATTATAATCTATACCCGATAAGCCTCCCACCGTAGTATTGCCATATGATAAGTTGAATGGGATGTTGTACTGCGACAAAAACTTGAGTGATTGAATGCTGTTTTGCGCCTTCAAGAACGAAAAATTCAGTACCACAACAACCATATAACAGTAGGGTAAAATAGACCAACGATTGTGTATGAAAGATGTAATATATTTCATGATGATTGCCATAAAAGCAGCAAAAACGAAGGTAGGAGATTTTTACTTTGGTATTATTGGTATTGCATAAGTAAGGGTAGATGATTAAATGCCACAATTGAACCACTGTTTGCAATAACCAGACTATTGCTGCCATTTTGTTACTGTTAATTTTGTTTTCAATTATTCATCTTTCATTGATTGCTATTAAAAGTATCGTATGAACCAATTGCTTTATTGCCGCATTTACTAACGATTATTAAATTCCTCGTGCTATGAAACCGCAGTAATACCCACGACTTGCTGCCGTTTCTTCAACGTTTGTTTATTCTAATTCAATGTAAGTACTCCATTATAATTAAATTATATTATATTTATTCTTGTTAGTGGTATGCCTTCAATGCACCGAAAATTTTGTGTTTTCTGAACATAATGCACAAAAATTGAATAAGCGTAATTATGACTGGTTTTTACTACCCGAATGTTTATTTTTTAATATTACAACAAGCTTACTTTTGAATAAGTATTTTACTTGTCATTTTTTAACTGCCAATGTTTATTGCCAAAGTTGGAAATAAACATTGGTGTGGTGTTGCGTTTGGAACTTGAGCAACTAATACTCAACGGAATACAAGTTCTAGTAGTATTGTCAATGCTGAATCATCACTTGATTCAAGCGATGATGTTTTTTTATCAAGCAACATCCAAAAGTAGCAGCGATAGAAAACTATAGGTAAAGGAAAAGTAATCCCTGCGTTACCAAACTGCCGGGATTTTTTATTGTGTATACTTACAGGTAAAACACAAAAGGCAAAGCACCGCTCAATCCTAGTTGCGGGTGCTGAATCATTAGCCCCGATAGCAGCGGCTACCACGCTGATGGTTTGTGCGTGGGTATTGTGGCGGAGTAATAGCGGATAGCGGGACCGAAGTATGGGTAGTGTTGCTGCCGATGGGCTCCAAAAAAATTATCGAACGGTAGAATGTCGAATGATGAGTTCTGTGGTAAGGGTTTTGATAAGCAACGAGTTTTTGCTGATTTCGTTGTTAATTAGTTGCAATAAAAGTTCCGCCGCAGTTTCGCCAATTTTTTGTACCGGTTGGGAAATGGTGGTTAAAGACGGATCGATAAGTGCAGAGGTATAATCGTTGCTAAAACCTACAACAGCCATGTCTTCTGGTATGCGTAAATTTTTTTCTTTGATTACTTGCAGGGCTTCAATAGCGGTGGGGTCGTTGATGGCAAAGAGCGCGTCGGGAGGGTTAGGTAGACTCAATAAGTAGTTCATGTAAATTTTTACTTTGTCAAGTCGCAAGTCGTAAGGAATAATGATTTCTTCATCAACAGGGATATTGTGTTTGCGAAGGGCCGCCAAATAGCCATTTAAGCGGCGACGGCTAATAGAAAGATTATCGGGGCCGGCTAAGTGGGCAATTCTTTTTTTTCCAATTTCAATTAAGTGTTCCACCGCTCTAAAAGCACCGTCGTAATCGTCAACCACTACTTTGGGAACATCCATATCTTCGCACACCCGATTGAAAAAAACGATGGGAATTTCTTTGCGTTGAAAAATTTTCAGGTGGTCAAAATTGCGTGTTTCTTTAGTTACCGATACTATCAAGCCTTCTATTTGATTGGCAAGCATTACTTTGGAGTTTGCAACTTCCGTTTCATAGTTTTCATTACACTGTGCAATAATGGTATTGTATCCCGCTTTAGCGGCAATCGTTTGGGCACCAATAATCACTTTCGGAAAAAAGGAGGTTACGAACTCCGGTACAATTATGCCAATAGTATTGCTTTTGTGGGTAACTAGATTGCGGGCAAAGATGTTTTTTTGGTAATCGAGTTCCTTTGCCATATCTAAAACCAATCGTCTAGTATTCTCATTTACATGTGGATTACCAGTTAAAACTCTTGAAACGGTTGATTTAGAAATGTTTAATTTTTTGGCAATGTCCTTAATGGTTACTTGATAGCTCATTGTGTAAAATAGGTATGATGAGGGTCATACAATCCATTTGGCGTGTAGAAGTAGCAATAGTTAGAAAACAAAGGATTGAAATCTAAAAGTACAGATAAAGTTAATTTTTGGGAAAAAATGTTTCAAAAAGCAACTTTTGGGAACGCTCCCATAATTGGGAACATTCCCAAAGGGGATTTACATAGTAGATTGACCTTTAAAAAAGTTAAAATAAATAATATTGTGGAGTATTTTATCTAACGTTTAACAATTTCTTCTTTATCAAAACAAGTTTGCCATGTTTAGATTTCATTTTTGGAACAGTAAAAGATATGTAAAGTATCTGTCTGTTTTCCTCCTCTTTTTAATGACAAGTACACTTGCCTCCGCTCAGGATGTTGTAGTAAAAGGGCGTGTAGTCAATGCCGAAACCAATTTGCCGGTAGATAATGTATCGGTATCGGTGGTTGGGAATGCCAATAGGGGTGCAATAACTGATGCCAAAGGTTTGTTTACTATTAAAGTATCTAAAGATGCCAAACTTTCGGTAAAGAGTGTCAACTACACCACCGAAGTTGTGAGTGTTAATGGTAGAACAGAAATAAACATTTCGCTGAAACCGGCTTTTGCAGAACCAGATGAAGTAGTGGTAGTGGGCTATCTTTCTCAAAAAAGAAAAGAAACATCTGTTACCTTATCAAGAGTAGAACCTAAAAATGCTGCGGAAGGCGGCTATTCTAGTTTTCAGCAATTGCTAGGAGGTAGAGCTGCGGGAGTGAATGTAATGGAGAATAATTCAGAACCAGGTGGTGGTATCAGTATCGAAGTTCGCGGAGTTGGTTCTATTAGTTTAAGTACGCAACCATTATATGTAATTGATGGAGTACCCATTGAACCACCAAATACGAGCCTTAATTCTAGTACCAATATTTCTAGTTTTTTTGGCAATAACTTAACTGCCAATCCATTGTCTATGTTAAATCCTAACGATATAGATAATATCGAAATTTTGAAGGATGCTGCTGCTACAGCATTGTATGGTTCTAGGGGTGCAAACGGAGTAGTGGTAATTACTACCAAAGCAGGAAAAATTGGCAAGCCCAAAATTAATTTCAACTTTAATCAGTCTGCCAATCAGCCACAAAAGCGCATAGAAATGCTCAACTCTAGAGATTATGCTACATTGGCAAATGAGGCATGGCGCTACAGAAAACTTATAGGTGTTATTACAACGAACGACACGCCTTTTTTACAAAGGGAAATAGATTCTTTACAAACCTATGACCACCAAAAGCTGCTAGCAGGCGGACCTATAACACAAGACGTTTCGGTAAGTATTAGTGGTGGTAGTGGAGGTAGTGTTGGTATTGGTGGAGCTGCAGTAGGTAGCACAAAGTACTACGTATCTGGGCAGTATTTTAACCAACAAGGTGTGGTTCCAAATACTTACTTAAAACGTTATGCCGTTAAAATTAATTACGAGTCGCAATTGACCACTAAATTAAGTTTAAATACTAATTTGTCTGTCACTGCAACAGATCGTTTCGGTTCCCCTACACAAACATTGGTCAATCGAGCAATTAGTTGGGCTCCAAATTCGCCACTAATTAATCCGGATGGAGGTTTTAATAGAATTAGCACTTTTCAATATGGTTATGGTAATGGATTATTAGTAGACAATACTTGGGGGAATGTGTATTTCAATCCTCGTTTTCAAAATTCTATCATCAACGTATTAAACAATAACAATGCGCCTGGACAACAAGGTGGTAACAATCCGTTGTTGTTTACATCAAATAGAGGGGTAAGAAATGCGAATACATCTATTCAAGTATTAGGTACGGTAAATTTATCATACAAAATAAATAATCAATTTAATTTATCTGCTAAAATGAGTGCTAACCAATTTTACTCATTGTTAGAAACCTATATACCTACCACGCTTGTATTAACATTTGGCAACAATAGAGGTGAAGCAAGTGCGGGTAATTCTCAAAATTCAAGTTTGCTTTACCAACTTAATCTTAATTATTCTAAAAAAATTGGTAATACTCACGAAATCAGAGGTGTGTTTGTAACCTCTGCTGAAAAGTTTATTCAAAAAACACAGGTTGTATCATCTCAGGGTTTTGTAAACGACATCACTGGGTACAATAATATTGGTGCAGGATCTGTTCCCGGAACTCCTGTTTCTACATACGCCGGTAATCAGTTAGTATCGTCAATATTGCAGTTGAATTATACATATAAGAGTAAGTTGATTTTTAACCTTGCTAATCGATACGATGGTAGTTCCAAATTTGTAGATGATAAAAAGTACGGGTTCTTCCCATCTGCAAGTGTGGCTTGGAAACTAGAAAAAGAAAAATGGTTTAAACCTTTAAAAGGTATTGTTAGCGAGTCCAAAATACGTACAAGTTGGGGTATTGTAGGTAATCAGGCGGTACCTGCGTATTCAACTTTAGCAACTTTAATTAGTAACTATATGGTATTTGGAAATAGCACAGCTTCTATTGGGTTTGTTCCTGCAAGACTGCCTAATCCTAATTTGCAATGGGAGTCGACTAATTCATTAAATGCGGGTATTGATATCAGCTTTTTGAGTAAATCAAAACTTTCTGTTTCGGTAGATGCTTATACTAAACGCACTGAAAGATTGTATTTGAATGCCAAAGTACCGCTTACTGCTGGCCGTCCTACTATGTTTGATAATATTGCTACAATACGAAATCAAGGCCTTGAAGTTGCTGTAAATGCTCGTTTACTTGATAATAAAAAATGGAAACTCAATTTTCACGGTAACATAGCCTTCAATACAAATAAAGTAATCAAATTACGTTTCGAAGATCCGAACGATTTTTATACTGATGGCGCAATTGGTACCGGCGGCTACATCACAAGAATTCAACCCGGTAAACCATTAGGCGAATTTTATGGATACAAAGCAATAGGTGTTTGGAATGATACTTCTATCTTAAATAAAGTCAACACATTTCAGTTAAATGCTAAAGAAGGTGATCGTAGATACGCAGATTTGAACAACGATGGTCTTTTGAATGATAATGATCGTACGTGGTTAGGTAGTTCCATTCCTAAATATTTTGGCGGATTCAACTTTATGTTATCTTATAAATCCTTTGAATTAAACACATTTTTTAGTTATGCAGTAGGACATAAAATCTTCAACTATTTTGAAATAAGCTGGGGGAATCTTAACGGAAACAACAATGTTATGAAATCTACATTTGACCAACGTTATAGATACATATTCCCTGATACCGATCCTGCATTAGCAGAAGCTTATAGAAAACACAATGCTACTACGCGGGTTTCTGTAGCCGGTACTACTTTGGAGCAACGCGAAGCAACAGATTACTATATTGAAAAGGGAGATTATATAAGATGTAGAGATATCAGTTTGTCGTACCGTTTACCTGCAAAATTTGCTAAGCGCTTAAAAGCAGAGTCCATTAGATTTTACGGAAACGTACAAAACCTATTTATCATCACCAATTACCGCGGCTTTAATCCCGAAGTAGGTGCCGGTTCGGGTGGCGGTTTCCTAAGAGGTGTTGACAATGGTTCTGCTCCTCTCAACAAATCAATCAGATTTGGCTTTAACGTAAATCTTTAAAATTCATCAACATGAAATATTCATTTAGTATATTATTTTTCATCATACTTAGCTGTACATCTTGTAAAAAATTTTTGGAAGAAAATCCAAAAGGTCAAATTACCAATGCAAATTTTTATAAAACCAATGATGATGCCGTAGCTGCTATCAATGGTGTGTATGCCGAAATGCGATTTGAAGTAGGAAATGGGATTCCTGCTATCTACATGGTAGAACAAATTTCCGATGACGGAACGATGAGTACCACTGCCACTCAAGTACTTGAACGCATAGAATTAGATAATATGGTATATAATTCTCAGCATAGTATCATCAATACCGTTTGGGGTGGTTTTTATAAAGTAATTGATAGAGCCAATTATGTAATCAAATACGTAGTAGATACCAATTATGTAAGAGCTGATTTGATGTACAGAATACAAGCAGAAGCTAGGTTTATACGTGCATTTTATCATTTCAGATTGGTACAATTATTTGGTGATATCCCGCTAATGTTGGAGCCTGCCGACGTAACAAAGGGTAATTTATATCCCAAACGTACGCCCACACGACAAGTATATGAAAGTATCATTAATGATTTGAAATTTGCCGAAGCCAATTTGGATACTAGCTACACCTATAACGACAGTAAAAATGGTGGTAGGGCTACTGTTGCTGCTGCAAAAGCATTGCTTGGAAAAGTTTATTTAACTATGGCAGGATTTCCGCTATACGAAAGCGGTGCCTATCAATTAGCTGCGGACAAATTAAAAGAATTAATTGATAATAAAACAACATATGGTGTAGATGTTAGTTCTTCTTATTCTACCATTTTTTCAAATGTTGTTTCAGTTAAAGCTGCCGACAAAGAACGTTTATTTTATACACGTGGTACAAGTGGAATGGCTTCAGGTTTTGCAGCATTTACAAGAATGAAATGGACGTATGTTAGCTTTTCACAAGCAGTTCCTTCTAAAGATTTTAGTAATACGGCTATTGAAAGTAGAAAAGTATATGAAACTGGCGATTTGAGACGTAATACCGTTACCAATACTGCTGGATCATCTATTATTAAATACAATGACCCTAACCAACTAGATAGTGCAGATGATTTTATATGGTTACGTTTCTCCGATGTACTGCTTATGTATGCAGAGGCATTGATTGAGTTAAATACGAATACCTCTTTAGATGATGCGCTTGTAATAATCAACGATGTACGCAGAAAACATGGTGGACCAGCTTTAGCAGCTCTTACATATATAGATCAAAACGATTTGCGTGATAAGTTGCGTAAAGAACGTAGAAGGGAACTTGCTTTCGAAGGCCACCGTTGGTACGATCTTAAACGTTGGAATATTTTAGTTAGCGAAATAAAAAATGGCTTAGCCTACCAATTTGGTCGTGAGTTGTCTTTTTACGACTATGTAGACAATCCTTACCCCGATAAAGCTAAATACTTACCCATTCCGTTCCAAGAATTGGTTCAAAATGGCAATTTGACACAAAATCAAGGTTATTAGTATAATAATATATTTTATGATTATAGATTCAAGCAAAGCGCAAAGAAGTTTAAAAAAAGTAACCTTACAGGCCGATTTGGCTGTAATAGGTGGTGGACTTTCCGGTGTTTGTGCCGCTATTACTGCAGCACGACAAGGTATTAAAGTAGTTTTGTTGCAAGACAGACCTGTTTTAGGCGGTAATGCATCGAGCGAAGTAAGACTATGGGTATTAGGGGCTACATCCCACATGGGCAATAACAATCGTTGGGCACGCGAAGGTGGTGTAATTGATGAGTTGTTGGTTGAAAATATGTACCGCAATCCGGAAGGCAATGCACTAATTTTTGACAGCTTATTACTTGATAAAGTAAAAAGTGAGAAAAATATTGAATTATTATTGAATACTTCTGTATTCCAAGTAGATAAGTCATCAGCAGACAAAATAGAGTCCGTAACAGGTTTTTGTAGTCAAAATTCAACCGAATATTGTGTTAATGCACCTTTGTTTTGTGATGCTTCGGGCGATGGGATTGTTGGCTTTTTGTCTGGTGCTGCATTCAGAATGGGAGCAGAGTCCAAAAGCGAATTTGGAGAAAAGTTTGCCCCAACAGATGAATATGGCGAATTGTTAGGTCATTCCCTTTATTTCTATAGCAAGGACACGGGTAAACCAGTAAGTTTTGTTCCCCCATCATTTGCATTAACCGATATTACACAAATTCCACGCTATCGTAATTTCAATTCCAAAGAATACGGTTGTAAACTTTGGTGGATTGAATATGGTGGACGTTTAGATACCGTGCACGATACCGAAGATATTAAGTGGGAATTGTGGAAAGTAGTGTATGGTGTTTGGAATTATATTAAAAACTCCGGGAACTTTCCAGAAGCTGAAAACCTTACTTTGGAGTGGGTGGGTACTATACCCGGCAAGCGCGAAAGTCGTCGTTTCGAAGGCGATTATATGATGATTCAGCAAGATATTGTTGAGCAAAAAACTTTCGACGATGCAGTTGCTTTTGGAGGTTGGAGCATCGATTTACACCCTGCCGATGGTGTATTTAGCGAAAAGCCTGGCTGTAATCAGTGGCATAGTAAAGGGATCTACCAAATACCATACAGAAGTTTATATAGCAAAAATATTGATAACCTATTTTTGGCCGGCCGTATTATCAGTGTTAGTCACGTAGCTTTTGCTTCTACAAGAGTAATGGCAACTGCAGCTTATGTTGCTCAAGCTGTTGGTGTAGCTGCTAAACTTTGTATTCAAGGAAAAATGACCCCGCGAGAAATAGTTACGCAGAATAAAATGCAAGAATTGCAGTTAGAGCTGATGAAAACGGGTCAGCATATACCGCATTATGCATTGAAAGATAGCCTTGATTTGGTTCAAAGTGCTACTATTTCGGCATCAAGCGAGCTTGGTTTGCGCCAACTTTCCCTGGTATTAAAAAACCGCTTATCAATTCGGTTGCTCAATTACTACCTATACAACATTCAACGGTGCCTACTTTTGATATAACCGTAGATGCGGAAGAAGATACGTTGCTTCAAGTAGAACTTCGGGTAAGTAGCAAAGCGTATAATTATACACCCGATGTTACGCTTGAAAGTAAGTCTTTTTCTTTAACCCAAGGCACCAATCAGTTGAGCATCCTATTTGAATCTGTAATTCAAGACGATACCTATGTTTTTGTATCGTTCTTAAAAAATGAAAAAGTACAATTGCACTATTCTTTAGATAGAATTACTGGCATATTAACAGTATTCAACCAAATTAACAAAGCTGTTTCAAACTACGGTAAGCAAACGCCTCCCGAAGAAATTGGTATGGATGCTTTTGAGTTTTGGTGTCCGCAACGTCGTCCCGAAGGTCATAATTTGGCATTTTCATTAGCGGCTCCACTGCAGGTTTTTGCGGCCAATAATGTAGCAAACGGTATAGATAGGCCAACTACTTCCCCAAATGCTTGGGTAGCCAATAAGGCCGATACGCAACCAAGTTTGTCATTACAATGGTCATCAGTGCAAACTATTTCACAAATGGATATTGTATTTGATGCTGATTATGACCATCCAATGGAAAGCGTGTTAATGGGACATCCAGAAAATGTTATGCCTTTTTGTGTGAGAAACTACCGCATTAAAGACGCATCGGGCAATGTTCTTTACGAGAAAACTGGAAACTTCCAAACAATTAATCAAATCCACTTTGCTACACCTGTGCAGAGTAATCAATTGATTATTGAAGTAGAACATCCTTCAGCTACTACACCAGCGGCTATTTTTTCGGTTAGGTGCTACAATTAAACAAATAAAAGCTTAAAGGATACCACTTGATTTTTATCGTAACTATTGAATACGATAAATGTTTTTGATGATCAATAATGTGCATGCATAATAAACTTACTCAAACATGCGCATATAAATTATCATCATTATTCATTATTCAAAATGCATCAGTTGCAGTAGCTGAGTAAAATAACAATAGATGAAAAAAATAAAAGGTTTGCGTTGGTGGATTGTAGGGCTACTTTTTACTGCCGCAGTATTAAATTATATTGATAGGCAAACCCTATCGGCTTTAGCACCTACCATTCAAAAAGATTTAGGTATGGACGATGCTGACTATGCTAATATTGTTAATATTTTTCTTATCGCATATACCATTGCCTACATTATTTCCGGTAGAATTGTCGATAAAATTGGCACTCGATCGGGCACACTTTTGTTTGTTGTTTGGTGGTCTGTTTCAAATATGTTAACTGCTGCAGCTAGAGGCATGACTTCTTTAGGTACCTATCGTTTTATGTTGGGTTTAGGCGAAGCAGGTGTTTGGCCTGCAGCCTCAAAAGCAGTTTCTGAGTGGTTTCCTCCAAAGCAACGAGCATTTGCAATTGGGTTATACACAATGGGTGCTACTATTGGTGCAACTGTTGCACCATATATTGTTATTCCTTTGGCAACATATGGTTACAGTGAACATTTACCCGCAATTGCCCATTGGTTAGGACAAGGTACTGGTTGGAGATTGGCCTTCATTTTAACCGGGTTGGTTGGGTTAGTATGGATTATTCCGTGGTTAATTCTATATAGAACACCGCAAAAAAGTAAGTTGATTACCAAAGAAGAGTTGGCATTTATTGAGGACGATGAAAATGATGAGAAAAAAAATGTGCCTGTTGCTGTAAGTTGGTCATGGAAACAAGTTCTTACCTATAAAGGAACATGGTTATTGTTGTTGGCTCGTTTGTTGACCGATCCGGTTTGGTATTTTTTTCAATTTTGGTTTCCTAAATACTTGGCTTCAGAACGCCATTTATCTCAAAATGAATTAAAAATTACTTGGATTATTTATGCCGCAGCCGGTGTGGGTAGTTTAGTAGGTGGGTGGTATTCTGGTCGTTTGATAAAGCAAGGTAAACTTCCTGTTCAAAGTAGAATGTATGTAATGCTTGCATGTGCTTGTGTAATGCCTTTAGCACCAATGATTAGTAAAGTTACCAATATTGATATATCAATGGCTATTTCAGCCGCGGTAGTATTAGTATCGTTAGCCTGGTTAATTAATATTAGTTCCATAATTGTAGATATTGTTCCTAGCCATTCGTTAGGTACCGTATTTAGTATTGTTGCTGCGGGTAGTACTATTGGTGGAATTGTTATGAATATGATTGTGGCTTCAATGGTTGCAGGAGTATCTACCAAAACCCCTGGCTTTTTAGATAGAGGTTTCCACGCAATTTTGGCACCAATACTTGATTTTGTACAAGGGAAAGGATATTCAATGTGGTTTCTAATTATTGCATTCTTGCATCCTATAGGCTGGTTGTTGCTGAAACTTGGTGGAATAACCAAACTTCAAGCTACTAAGTAAAAATCCTTTTTTGTGGAATATCACTACTCTGTACTAGGACGACAGATAATTGATATTTTTTGTTGAATTATGAAATATTGAATTCTCTTCTTAGAATGTTAAGGTTTTGTTCAACTTAGTGCCAACAATGAATAATCAATTTATTGTGAATATTAAAAAATAAAATTTGCATAAGGTCAATGATGCCCATCATTGACCTTATGCATGTAATACAATTAGAAAAATGAAACGACAATTACTTTTTACATTAATACTGTTTCTTACATTTAATTCATTTTCACAACATGATAACACTCTTTCTTTGTGGTACGACAAACCTGCTTCAAAATGGATAGAAGCTTTGCCAATTGGAAACGGTAGTTTAGGTGCTATGATTTATGGTGGTACCAATAAAGAAGTAATTCAGTTTAATGAATCGTCGTTAATTACGGGCACAAAAGAAAAAGTAGGTTTTTACCAACCCTTTGGCGATATCATCATTGAGTCAATGGAAGGCAAGGGCGAGTTCGTTAACTATAAACGAATATTGAATTTAGATTCAGCTATTCATTTATGCACTTATTCTATCAATAACGTTCAGTATACTAGAGAAGCTTGGGCAAGTTATCCCGACAAAGTAATTGCCATAAAATTTTCTGCTTCTAAGCCGCAAATGCTTTCTTTTAAAGTGCGATTAATTGATGCGCATAAGGCTTCAACCAAAGTGGGTAATCAACAATTACAGTTTACCGGTAAACTAGAAAATGGTATGGTTTACTCCGCTGCTATGCACATTCAGCAACAAGGTGGCAAGTTAGAAACAGATAGCACCGGTATTGTGGTAAAAAATGCAACCGATGTGGTGTTGTATTTGTCCGCAGCTACTTCATTTGTATTGGATGCAGATAAAAATTTTACAGGTCAAGAGCCTGTTTCGCTAGTACAAAATAGATTAGCATCTGTCGTTCCGAAATCTTTTCAAGAGTTGAAAAAGCGTCATTTGGCTGATCATCAATTGCTATTTAGTAGGGTGAAGCTTAATTTGGGAAATGGTAGCAATTTGCCTACAAATGAACGTTTGGCTAATTATAAAATCAATGGACAAGATCGGGCTTTAGAAGCTTTGTTATTCCAATATGGTCGTTATTTACTCATTGCTTCTTCTCGCAAAGGAGGGTTGCCTGCTAATTTGCAAGGAATTTGGAATGCAGAATTTAAGCCAGCTTGGTATTCTCAGTACACCACCAATATCAATGTAGAAATGAATTATTGGTTGGCAGAACCCACCAATTTATCTGAATGTCATTTGCCTTTATTTGATTGGATTGAAAATTTGGCAAAGGTTCAAAAGGCATCTGCTGACCCTAAGTTGCAAACGAAAAAGGGATGGATAGCGTACAGCACCAATAATATTATGGGTGGTCCATCTACCTGGGGGTTACATCGTCCGGGTAGTGCTTGGCTAAGTCAACATTTTTGGGAACATTACGCTTTTACGGGTAATAAAGCTTTTTTGGTTAACAGAGCGTATCCCATGCTAAAAGATGTGGTGGGTTATTGGGAAGATCATTTAATTAAAACGAACAATGGAAAATGGATTACTCCCGATGGTTGGTCGCCGGAACACGGGCCGGGAATGAAAGAGGGCGATCGTACCCCATATCCGGGAGTGTCATACGATCAGCAAATTGTACACGATTTGTTTTCTAATTATTTACAAGCGGCAGCTATACTAAAAAAAGATGCACCATATGTGACTAAAATTAGTCAAATGCACCAACATATTTTAGGACCACAGATAGGTAAATGGGGACAGTTACAAGAATGGATGGACGATGTAGATGATCCTAATGATAAACATCGACACAATTCGCACCTCTTTGCCGTTCACCCTGGCAGGCAAATTAGCCCAATCACTACCCCTGAATGGGCAAAAGCTGCCATGGTATCGCTCAATGCACGGGGCGATAAAAGTACAGGTTGGAGTACTGCATGGAAAATCAATCTTTTTGCACGTTTGCATCAAGGTAATAGGGCGCATACCCTCATAAATCAGCTATTCAATAATTGTATTTTACATAATTTGTTCGATACACATCCGCCATTTCAAATTGATGGCAATTTTGGCTATACAGCGGGTGTTGCTGAAATGCTGTTGCAAAGTCATTCCGGTTTTATCCATTTGTTGCCTGCCTTGCCCGATGCATGGCGTAATGGTTATATAAGTGGGTTGAAAGCAAGGGGCAATGTATCTATTGACATAGCGTGGGAAAACGGCCAATTGCTTAGTGGTGTACTACAAGCCGCGAATAGTGGTTCGTATTTACTTCGTTATGGCAGCCGTCAAGTAAAATGCAAGCTGATTGCTGGAAAAAAATATAGGTTCAATCAACAATTGGAGCTCACTGCAAAATAAAACTTGCTGAAGTTGCTTTCTAAAGAAATACCCAATGGAAGGATAGTGGGGTTGCTTGGAATCAATCAATTGGGGGCAGATGGTCCAATGCCCGATTAATGTACTAAAAGATGAATGGTGCCAACGCCACTGTAGCTCAATAGTAGCATTGGCCCTTGGCTCATCATCAAAATAAGGCTACCATGTAGCCTATGGTTGGACGAAAATTGGGTTTGTAAACAAAAATCTTAAAATGAGAAAATGAAACGTTTTATTAATATTTTGGGAATTGTATACGTACTTTTTTTCATGATCTTGAGTAAGGCATATGCAACAGATGTTGCTATTGGAGTGCAAAAAATAGCCCTTCCCTCAGTTTGGAAGTTCAAAATTGACCCCAAAAATGTTGGCGAAGAAAATAAGTGGTACTTGCCTTTGGTAAGTACCGCAGGATGGGATAGTTTATCGGTACCGGGTAATTGGGATTTACAAAATGAATACGCCAAATACAAAGGAAAGGCTTGGTACAAAACCCATTTCAAAGTGCCAAAGGTGACCAATCAAAGGATTGTGTTGTTGTTTGGTGAAGTGGGTACCTCCTATAAAGTATATGTGAATGGACATTTGGCGGCTAGTATTTTGTGTGGCAATTACGAGGAAACAATAGACATTACCCGATTGGCAAAAGTGGGCATTGATAACCAACTTACGGTAATGGTAGACAATTCGTTGTTTTGGGGTGCTTATTGGAATTGGGGAGGTATTCGTAGGCCGGTTTCCCTACTACTTCAATCGCCTATTTTTATCAGTAGACAAGCAGTTGTGGCTACACCTGATTTACAAAAAGGAACTGCACACATTGCCACAACTTTTTTTGTTACCAATACTACCACACAAATACAAAAAGTGCTTGTTGGCCAACAAATAGGGCTACCTACGCAGCTACAAAAAACGCTCGCATCTACTGTACTAAATGTTCCGGCTCAGTCTACCTTTACGTATACAACACATATAGATTTAAGCAAAGAAGAGGTGCAATTATGGCATTTTGACCATCCACATTTGTATAAAAGTTTACTCACTTTATCCTTGCCCTCTAGCAATCAACCTATTTATCAACTAAGCAATCGATTTGGCATACGCAAAATTGCTTTGGATGGCTACCAATTTAAACTCAATGGCGAATCGGTACGCTTAGCGGGCTACAATTGGGTAGCTGATGACCGAACAACTGGTAGTATGTTACCCGAATGGCGCTTCAAAGAAGATATTGATTTAATGAAAATTGCAGGTGCCAATATGGCGCGGTTGTCGCACAGGCCACTTCCAGAAGATGTGATGGACTATTTAGACGAAAAAGGAATTTTGGTAATGTCGGAATTTAACAACTGGCCAGAATTTATGAATGCACGAAGTGCAGAACCCCAACTTTTTGCCGAAAAACTGATTCAACAAAGCTTTAACCATCCTTGTGTTTTTGGGTGGAGTGTAGGCAATGAAAACGGCAATTTGAAAGAAAATCCGGAAGTAAACGAATATGTCTTGTCCATTATACAATATATTAAAACGAAGGTAGACAGTTCAAGAATGGTAACTTATGTTTCGAATACCGCCGATTTTCAGGATAACGATGCCGCTCAATACTGCGATGTGATCATGATTAACAAATATGGTAATTATGAAAAGGGTGTAGATGAATTAAAAAAACGATATCCCAATAAGGCTGTTTTTATGTCGGAATATGGTAGCCATACCGACAACCTCATTTATGATACGCCCGACAAAACTCTTTTTAAATCGTTGATGGTAGACAATCTTGCTACCAAAGAAAATTTATTTGGCTATTCATTATGGACGTTCAACGATTATCGTAGCACGTACCAAGCTCCCAATCCGGCTACAACAACTCCCGTACACCAAAACAGACAGTGGGGTATAGTGGATGTATACCACAATAAAAAGCGTGCATTTACACAAATGCAACAATTTTATGCCCCCATTAAGCAAATGACTGCCCGTTGGCCAAACCAAAACGAGGGAACTATTTCCTGCACCATCCGGCCTAGGGCCAAAATGGATATTCCATCCTATACCTTGGTTGGTTATCAGTTGGTATGGGAAGTACGTAATTCAAACAATACCACGGAGAATTTAGGCGTATTGAAACTTGCCAACATTCAACCGGGTAGCGATACCTTGCAATATGTAATCAATTGGCCAAAAAAACCAACGGATGCTTTTGTAAAAATTGCCTTGTTGTCGCCAACAGGTTATGCCGTAATTGATACAACCATTTATTTAGCTACTCCGCCACAACCCTTACTACCGAAAGTCATTACAGCCGGATCAGAGGCCCGTGTATTTTTTGAAAAAAATGATTTTACTCGCGAATATGTTGTGTATTATCAATCCGACGGACCGGCGAAAAGTTTGAAACCCACTATTCATCATTTTGCAGACATCAGTGGTTTAACATTTGGAAAAACCTATAAAATTTGGGTAGTGGCACAAAATAGTTATGGAGATAGCAAGCCTTCCGAAGTGGTTACCTATGTTCCAAAAGCAGGGTATGTTATTTTGCCTCCGGTTGTTTGGTTATCGGAACCCACAAATAATGGTTTTTTTGTAGGCTATGGTTATCATTATACAGATCAACAATACGACGTTCGTTATGGATTGGCATCACAACCCGAAACAACTTGGAAGGAAATGTCTACCAATAATTTCGCATTAATGAAAGTGGACGGATTGAAGAATGGCCAAAAGTACGCCTATCAAATTCGTCGCCGACCCGCATTTATTGCTGCTCCAAGCCAATGGAGCGAGCGTTTGGAATTGATTCCCAACAAAGCCCATTTTTATGGGAAGGTAATCTTGCACGGTTATCGGCAGTTCAATCAAGAGTTGTTGTTGAGCATTTCGCCTGCACACAATGCCATTGGTTATCAAGTAACTACAGTTACGGCTAGTGGAAAATCAGTGTATCGAATCAATCAATCAATTCCTACTTGTTATATGTTGCCTTTAAACAATGCAGACAAAATCACAAGTGTTTCGGTGGAGGCTATTCAAGCGCCTTAACTGACAAAACTGTTTAGGGTGCAATGAGCACTGTTTTCGAGGAAACAAAGTGTACTTGCTCTTGTTCATTGCACTATCGTTTATGGATATGCGAAGTTGTGTCTGTATGCGATAAGGTAATCATAATTTATTGGTGCGGCTACTCGGTAGCCTTACTTGTTTATGAGCCATGAGCTGGTACTACTATTGTGCCATAGTGGCGTTGGCACCATTCCAATTTTGTAATGCTATGAAGCAAAAACAGATGCCAACTTTGCAAAACTGCTTTTGCTATTTAAGGAACAGTTCCCTGCATTAATAAAGGAAAATAGGTTTTGGGTTTTGGGCATTCTTCAATGAAGCACTTTTAACACTTCCATAGCCATTGCAGTGAAAATAGAGCCCTGAAATGTTGCCCAATGGTTTTTGGTAGTGTCCTTCAAATGCAATGTTGCCGTTGAGGATCAAGGTTATGTACTTGTTTTTGTTGATTATTTTGATGTTCTGCCATTCCGATAAGTCGGTCGTAAACTTAGAAAAGTCAAAATCATTAATGGTCAGTTTTTTTTCGCTTAGTTCGCTAGTTATCCAAAAAGAACAGCCTGGAAAAGCAAAACTAAAATGCAGTTTGCTATTGGATCCCAATATTTCAATATTACTGCCGCAGCAAATAATGGAGGGTCGGGTGATAGGGTTTTTGAATACCAAATTTGCTTCCCAATTGTCACCATCTTCGGAAGTAGGGGCAATATTCATCAAGTGGGTTACAAGCAACTTGGTTGTATCCAATCGCAAGGTATTGTGTAAATAATTTCCGGTTACATAAAAGGCAGAGTCTTTGTTTTTTGAAGCCGGTATTGTAGTAAACAACTGTTGGTACTGTCGTTTAAAATCGCTTAAATAAGCGCGCCAACCTTTTGTGCGTAACGCACATGTAACGGTATCTGAAATTACTTGTTTTTTGGTAAAAAGTTTGGTGTAGTATACGCCAGGATTGGGATAGTAAACGGTTATTTTTGTTTTTGTTCGGTCTATATACAGAGGGGCGGTGTAATCGCCTCTGTCAAAAAAAACACTGTCTTGAATTTCCGAGATGTCGTCTATCGAAAAAAAAACGGTAGCAGGAGCGTCACCTTCCTTTTTGTCTAGGGATAATTTAATTTTAGGATGAGTGGATGAGTTTTTTTTATTAAAATAAATTATTGATGCTACTATCACCATGCCAACAAGTACTAGTGCTACATACTTTTTTTGTAGCAACGGATGTTTTGTAACTAATTGTAGTGGTTCAGAATTGCTTTCCGTTGCAATTAGTTGAGGCGATTTAATTAAAAATGGCTGGTCGCTATTTTTTTCTTCTGGTCGAAAGTCGGCATAAAGCATTAAAGCATCCAAAGTTGATTCTTGTGGGTAGTAATCTTCCTTGGTTTGTACTTTGCCAAACATTCTTTTCAGAGTGGCAGTACTGATAAGTACATGTGTTTTCTCCCATATATTTTTGCTCAAATCTTCATAATCCTTGTTCTTCCAAGTGGTAGCCTCACCTCTTTCAAAGCGTACTTCAGCGGCATACAAGATAGATTTATAGCGTTCTTGTTTGTTCATATAGGTTTTAAACACTTATTGTTCATTTGAACACAATTTATTCACGGTTTTGTTTCGTTTAATAAACTATGTGTACAATCAATTCTCTTAGAATTTAAGTTAGTTTGCACAAGAAGATAGATAGCAAATGTAGTGGTTTTCAAACACTGTTGAAGGCGTTTTTCTTGATATCTGCTTGCCAACTGTAATTACATTTTTTTTTGTCTTTTGTTTTACAATGTAAAATAAATCAACCTATGATTTTACTTCCAAAACGCAGTTGTTTTGCTACTGTTATGGCTATATGTTTGGTTTTTACTTCGCTACAAATATGGGCACAGCCAACACTTGAGGTAGAAAAATTTGATTGGTACGCCAAAAAAATGCAACAAGTAGGCATGTATGTACATTTTGATAAAAATGTTTATGCCCCGGGCGAAGAAGCATGGTTTGCTAGCTATGTACTCAATCCAAAAGTAAGCAACGCCGATTTTCATACCATTTCTGTGGCTCTCATCCGCGCTGCCGACAAAAAAATATGTCAGCAACAAGAATATGCCATGCAGTTCGGATTGGCGAACGGGAATATGATTTTGTCCGATTCACTATTGCCTGGTGCGTATCATTTATTGGTATATGCTAGTAAATTAAAGCAACAAGTGCCTGAGTGTACTTATGTACAACCTATTACCATTAAACCAAGCAGTGCCCCTGATATGTTGCTTTTGTTAAAAAATGCACCACATAATGTTTCCGATTCAGTTAAAATACAAATAAAATTAGTTACTAAAGCGGCTGTGCCCATAACTTCACAATCTATTGTTTATACATCCATAAATGCCGAAAAATCTACACCCATTAAAGGCACAATTAAAACAGATGCTAAGGGGGAGGCAACGATTGTTATTGCTCGAAAAATGCTTACTAAAGAGAATAGTTTAATCAAAGCAACCGCAAAAAAAGGATTTGAATATACCGAGTCCTTTTATCAAATACCTGTATTCAACGAAAAAATAACACTACAAATGTATCCTGAAGGTGGGAGTGTTATCGACGGCCTGCATTGTCAAATTGGTTTGGAAACTCGCGACGCAACCGGTGCACCAATTACTGTGCAAGGAACTTTGTACGAAAATGAACAAACTTTGTTGGATGTGTCTACCAATACTAACGGATTAGGTTTATTGCAGCTTGTTCCCAATAAAAATAGCCGGTATTCTTTAAAATTCAAGCATGATACCACTGTATATGAATTGCCCAATATACTTGCTAGTGGTCATACACTTCAAATTAAAAAAGCAGCAGTAAACGATACATTGGAATTACTCGTTCAGTCCACTCAATTAAATACCCCTCTCAGTGTGGTATTCCACAACTACAAAGAAGTGTTTGGTAAATTGGACTTTGTAATGAAGCGTAATTCCAAAAAAATCAAATTTCCTCTTGCGGATTTACCCAAAGGATTGATAGCTGTAACCTTACTCGATAGTGCCGGTAAACCTTGGGCTGAAAGAATTGCGTTTGCACATGTAAATAAGCGCATAAATGTACAAATACAACAAACTGATAAAGTAACTACAAGAGGCAAAGTAACCATGAAAGTGGTGGTGACAGATCAGAATAATATGCCCCAAAGGAGTGTTTTTTCAGTTGCATGTGTACAAGATAATCGAATAGACACTAGGAAATATACCGATATTGAAAGCTACTTTTATTTGGTAGAACCACTTAAAAATATGCCCTATGCAGCTAACTACTTTGACAGTATACAACGCCATTTGTTAGAACAAGCTTTGCTCATAAAGGGGTGGCGGAGATTTTCTTGGCAAGAATTACAACTTACAGAGGCAAAAGATACTGCTCAGAAAAGCAGTCACGTACAAATTACGGCTACTATTAAAAACTTCAATCCCGAAAAAGCTAAAGAACCGTATAAGTTACAACTAATTAAAGACGAAGGGTTTGAAGTAGTTGATGCAAATGCAAAGGGAGAATTTGTTTTAGCACCTCGCACTTTACTTACTGCAGGTAAGCAAATTATACTTACAGCAAAAAATCCTCAAAACGAACAAATCCCTTTTACTATCAACCTGCCTTATCCAAAGCTGAGTGAGAAACTAAATGCAACAGTGCCATTTCCAATGCTCGACTTTGCATATGCAAATTTTAAAAAACAACCCATAGCAACAGTTGACTTACAAGAGTCGGTAAAAATGCTTGATGAAGTAGTAGTAACTACTACCGTAAGGTGTTCAAGAACTACGCAGCGAAATGAGTGTGGTGATTATGTCTGCAAAACCAATATGCTCAATTGTCCTGTACATTTAACTTGCGGTACACCCGCTATTAACGGAAATAAGTACTATACCGCTATTGCAGGAAGGATAGAAAATCTTGTGTATCGCTGCGATGGAGGTAGTAAAGCCTCAGGCGTAAACGTGCAGTCAATAAAAGGGCTAACTATGCCCAAAAGGTTTTATGAAGTCAATTACGAAGTTGATGGGAAAGATGATCAAATTTTTCAAACCACTGTATATTGGAACAATGCCATTTTTACCAATGAAAAAGGGGAAGCAGAAATAACGTTCAATGCTAGCGATTTAGTGGGAAAATTTAAATGTATTATCAATGGACAAACAGCTACTGACTATTTTGGAGCATCAAAAAGTTTGTTGGTAACAGGGGGGGCAAAAAATTAATTATTCTATATATCGATTGCTTTATGAAAAAAAATGTATGCGCTTTCTTGGTTGCATGTAGCCTGAATATCATGGCTTTTGCTCAGCACAATTCCCAATCTTGGGGCGATTTAGGTAACGGAAAATTTCGCAACCAAATTTTACCCGCCGATTACTGCGATCCCGATGTGTTACGAATAGGGAAAGATTATTATTTAATATCTTCTACCTTTCAGTTTTCCCCGGGAATCGTAATTATGCATTCCAACGATTTGGTGAATTGGAAAACTATTGGTTCGGTTGTTAAAAATTTACCACTTGAGTTAAAAGACAATCGGTTCGACTATACGGTTATGGACCATTACAGTAAAGGCATTTATGCACCGTCATTAAAGTACCATCATAAACAGTTTTGGGTTTATTTTACTACTTACAATAAAGGTGGTATTTATGTGGCTACTGCTAGCAAAATTACAGGCCCTTGGAAAGTGGAGTTGATGAAAGATAAAAATGGTAAAGAACTCTTTGGCCTCAATTGGGACGATCCTTGTCCTTTGTGGGATGATGATGGGAAAAATTACTTGGTGGCATCTCATCCGGGTAGCAATTGGTATCCCATTTTGTTTCAATTGTCGGCAGATGGAAAACAACTGTTGGATGGGGAAGTAGAAAAAATGGCCGCTGAAAAAATTGGTACAATTGGTACAGGTACCCATATCTATCCAAAAGCTACATGGGGCGAAGGCAATAAAATATTTAAAAAAGATGGTTATTATTATCTTTTTCACAACGAATGTTTTGGAAAAGATTATGATAGACGTGCGGTTATGATACGATCTAAAAATATTTACGGAACACATGCCGACGGTAAAGCTGGCTCTCCCGGTAACCCTGGTAAATATGATGTATCGCCGCAAGGTACTTCTACCTATGTAATGGTGCAGCCCGATAGTACCGGTGGTCGCTTTGACCAAGGATCCATTATTGACGATCCTACTGGAAAAAAATGGTATTTTCTAACCCATCAAGGTGGAGGTACCAATAATGGTAGGCCAATAAGTTTATTGCCTGTCAAATGGATAGATGGATGGCCAATGGCGGGCAACGATTACAACCACGATGGAATTGGGGAGCCTGTTTGGGAATTGCCGATGCCTGCAGTGGGCGGTAAAAAAAGCTTTCCGCAAGGTAGCGATGAGTTTAATCATCCTCAACTGCATCCGCAATGGATGTGGAATTACCAACCGCGCAGTGATAAGTGGTCGCTCAGTCACCGGAAAGGTTTTTTACGATTGTACGCATTCAAACCGCTGCCCAATAATTACAATCCATTTTTTAAAGCCGGGAACACCATTGGACAACGTTATGTAAAAAGTGATTCAGTTACTGCAACCATCAAAATGGATATTTCCGGTATGGAAAACGGACAAGAAGCGGGATTGGCCCATTACAACGGAGGTTCGGACTATGCTTCAATAGGCATTATCCAAAACGAAAAAGGTCGTTTTTTAAAGTTTACAGAAAACTGGAAAATCAACCTAGGAATAGCCATCAATAGCAATACCATTTGGCTGAAATCTATTGTAAATAACAAAGGTATTAATCAATATTATTATAGTATTAATGGCGTTGATTATATTCCTTTTGGGCCTACCTATACGCTAAAGTGGGGCGGCTATAGGGGCGATAATATTGGTATGTATAGTTTCAATAATCAAAATGAAAGTGGGTTTGTAGACATTGATTGGTTCCATTATCAATTCTGATTTGGTAAACTTGCTGTCTAATAATTGTTGTATGATATTAAAAATGTATTTGTTGGTTGCTTGGCTATCTTGCATGAGTTCTGTTATAGCGCAAACGCCCTTTTTTAAAAAGGGGAGTCGTGTTTGCTTTGTAGGCAACAGCATTACCCACAATGGCGAATTTCACCACAACATTTTGCAATATTACATAACACGGTTTCCCAAACAGGCTGTGCAGTTTTTCAATTGTGGTATTGCCGGCGATATTACAGGCGGTATCTTACAACGTATTGATGACGATGTAATGGTGAATAAACCCACACATGTGGTGGTAATGATAGGGATGAACGATATTAAAAGAGATTTATATAGGGTCGAGGCTAGTCCAAGTCAAGTGGCAAAGCAAAAAGAAGCGCTCCAATTGTATAAAAAAAATCTGGATAGCATTGTTCGGATTTTTTTATCGCGAGGGGTAACTGTGCTACTTCAAAAGCCATCACCCTATGATCAAACAGCCAAATTAGATAGGCCAAATGCTTTTGGTGCCAATGATGCATTACACGAATGTGCCAATTATATGCAGCAGTTGGCGGATAAGTATCAATTGAATATCATTGACTATTGGACTTTAATGACCAATATGACTAATCAATTGCAAACGAACAATGCAAAAGCAACTTTAACTGTTGGCGATCGCATACATCCCAATTCAACCGGACATATGCTCATGGCATACGAATTTTTAAAATCAACCAATGCTACGCCTTATGTTGCCAATATAGTAATTGATGCGCAACAGCCTGAGAACCATTCATCTAATATCAATTGTAAGGTAAAAAAAGTAGTTGTTAAGAAAGACGTGCTTACTGCAACCATTTTGGAAAATGCACTGCCATTCCCCAGCGATGAAAACCAAAAGTATGCTTTGTCTTTAGTTCCCTTTACCGAAACATTTAATCGCGAAAACCTACAAATACAAAAGTTATCCAAAGGGCGTTATCAGTTAATGATTGATACCACCGTGGTAGATACATTTTCTAGCGAAGCTTTGCAGCAGGGAATTAATCTCGTGAACTATTCGCAAACACCACAAAACCAACAAGCCAAATTGGTACGTAACGAACTGACGGCCTTATGGAATATTGAAGCCAATTTACGAGCGGTAAAGTATATTGGATTTCAGCATTTACGTACTTATGCCCAAAAAAGCGATATTGCTGCTACCAAAAGATACCTCGATTCGCTTTACGAACACAGATTCAAAGGACAAGCTTGGTATGCAACCAATTTTCAAAAATATCTTCAGTATCAACCGCAAGTAAAAACATTGCTTTTGCAGGCCAATATATTGCGCAAACGTATTTATCAACTTACACAGCCTACCAAACACACCTTTATATTAAAAAAACTTGAGGATAATAATACCGTAGACAACCTAATTGCTGAAAGTCAGGCAGGTGCAATGCCCTTATATTTTGATGTAGCTTCTAAAAGCTTATCATTTTCAATAGATACTTTTAGTCATCCAAACGAAGCATATACAAGAAGTGGTTTGCCACATTTTTTTAATAAAATCAACCACAATACCTCCCTTACAGTTGGGTTTATAGGCGGAAGTATTACACGGGCAACCAACCAATATCGCTCACAAACCCTTAGTTATATTCAAAGCATCAATCCTACCTGTAAAGTGAAGGGCATCAATGCAGGGGTTTCCGGAACGGGTGCCGATTTAGGTGTTTGCCGATTGAACGAACAAATTTTGAAATATCACCCAGATTTGGTATTTATTGAATTTGCTGTAAATGGCGGTAGTATGGACGCAATAGAAGGAATGGTAAGGCAAATTTGGAAAAGCGATCCTACTATAGACGTATGTTTTATTTATACTATTGCAGGTGAGCAATACAAAATATATGCCCGTGGCGAAGTGCCTGCTTTTATTCAGTCGATGGAAAAACTAGCAGAACACTACCAAATTCCTTCGGTTCATATGGGCTTATATCCGTCAAGCTTAGAACAACGTGGCTTACTTGCGTGGAAAGCAGGTGCAGCGGTGAATGGTAAGGCTATTTTTTCCAACGATGGAGTACATCCTACCGAAACCGGAGGAAACATGTATGCCCAATCATTAGCTAGGGCATTACAAAAATTTTCAGTAGCGCCAACATCCACCATGCCGCATAACATAGTTACCCCGTACAGCAATCGCAATTGGGAAGACGCAGGTATGTATCCACCTTTGCAAGTGGCTACATTTACCCCCGGTTGGCAAACTATAAAAACGGAGGGTATGCCCCATTTAGAACAGTTTGCTCCTTGGTTCAGCAATGTGTTAAAAGCAAACAAAGCAGGCGAGGGGTTTTCTTTTCGCTTCAAGGGAACAGGATTTGGCATTTTTGATATCGGTGGCCCCGATGTAGGTCAATTAGAAATAGAAGTGGATGGAAAACCTTTTTCGTTAAACAACGCGGCCGCAAGTACACTACCCAAAGAACAAATACAGTCTCCTTATTTGTTGAACCGATTCAATGTTTACTGTAACAATCGCTACCGCGGACAATACGAATTGTTTTCGGTACCGCTCGGTGAACATACGGTTAAGATGACCATTTCGGCTACTAAAGCCAACAAAGCAGTTATATTGGGATTGGCTAATTTGACCGATTTTACACAAAACCCTGATAAGTATAATCAACAAGCTATTTATATAGGCAGAATTTTAATAAGAGGCGAAATATTGAAATAATAAAACAAACAAAGTGTTATGAAAAAAAGTTCCGTTTTTGTATTGTTCATGGTATTAAACATTGGCCAACTCTTGGCCCAAGATTTTGATGTGGCAAAATGGATACAGCCGGTGCCACCTACTGCCAAATTTGGTTTGGATAGTTTTATGGTATGGTGTGGCAGTACCGTAAAAGGCAACGATGGCAAGTATTACCTTTTTTACAGTAGGTGGCCGCGTAAAGCAACGCACATGGCATGGGTTACGCAAAGCGAAGTGGCAGTTGCTGTAGCCAATAAGCCAACAGGTCCTTTTAAACATGTGAAAGTTATATTGGCGCCAAGAGATAAAAAGTATTGGGATGCCGATGTAACCCACAATCCAACCGTATACAAATTCGGGAAAAAATATTACTTGTATTACATGGGCAATTATGGTAATGGCGAATGGTGGAATCACCGAAATCACCAACGCATTGGTGTGGCTGTTGCCAATCATCCTTTAGGTCCATGGGTTAGGTCCGAACAACCTGTTATTGATACTTCTTACAAAAGTTTCGACCATTTAATGGCGGCCAATCCTGCGGTGGTAAAAAGACCAGATGGAAAATTTTTGATGATTTACAAGGGCGTAAGTGATGGTAAAATGCCATTTGGAGGAGTCGTGTTACATGGTGCTGCTATTGCCGATAAACCCGAAGGGCCATTTATCAAGCAAACCAAACGCATTTTTGTAAAAGATGGTGTAAAGTTTGCCGCAGAAGATCCATTCATTTGGTACCAATCCGGAAAATATTGGGCTATTGTGAAAGATTTCAACGGCTCGTTTACAAAGGTTGGTCTTAGTTTGGCCTTGTTCGAATCGGCGGATGGTTTAGATTGGCATCCGGCCAAAAATCCGTTGGTTACCATTCCCGAAATACCCTGGACTACCGGAAAAAAACAAGTTAAAAAATTGGAAAGACCACAATTGCTTTTTGAAAAAGGCGTTCCTGTTGTATTGTATTGCGCGGTGTATGATGGAGAAGACAATTATAATGTAGCCATTCCTTTACAATTTAAACCTTAATTAAGCAATGAAAATATTGAATGTATATATATATGTTTTTTTTGTTTGGATGAATACGGCACAGGCCCAGTCATTGTTTTTATTGGCTGGTCAAAGCAATGCATGTGGTTTGGGCAAGAGTACACAAAGCAATTTACTGCTTTCCTCAAAAGCATTTGAATACAATGTACTTACCGATAGTGTACAACCCCTTCGAGATCCGGCAGGGCAACAATGGTTGCAACTTGAACCTGCCAAAACAGGTAGCATATTACCGGCATTTACAGCCACTTTTGCCCAACTAAGTGGTAAGAATGTGTACGTGTTAACGGCCGCAAGAGGGGGTGCTTCATGTAGTAATAAAGCGGAATTAGCATTGTTTGATACTTGGGATGTAACAGGTAAAATTTGGCAAAACTGTATTGATAAAACGAATAAAGCAATTGCAAAAACGGGGCTGCCATTAAAAGGAATTATTTGGATGCAGGGCGAACGAGACGCAAATGCCATTAATGATGGAAAAGCAACTGCCGACGATTACCTAATGGCTTTGATGCAGCTTATTCAACGTTTTAGGGATTTGTACGGCAACGACCTGCCTTTTTTTATCGTGCATACGGGTTATCAATCCGGACGACCAATTACCGGAAACGAAGCCGTAAGGGCTATACAAAAGCAGGTATGTGCTACTATTCCAAACGTACACCTTGTGTACGAAAACACGCATCTGTTTGAAGAAAAAAAATGGATGCACGATTTTGTACATTATAATCAAGAAGGACTCAATGACATCGGTAGCACAATTGCTGCAAAAATGCACGAAATTTTAAAGGAGAACTGATGGAATAACAAGCGATAAACTTTCTGAAGCATGAGAAAGCGAATGCGAGTAATTGGGCATCTTAAATGAATTGAATAGCGCTGTTTTGGTTGGTGCGGCTTTTTAAATCCTATGTTGCATATTTGCATTAGGGAAATATTTGGTGTTGTTCATCATACGACCACCTTTTTACCTGATTGTAAACAAATCAACATCCATTTATTAACAAAAGATACCTATACTCTCGGCTATTCTGTTGGAAATTTGGGGTTGGTGGAAAAATTTATCAATAATACAATGCAAATTTCAGCCACTTACTGTTTGTCATCATTTTTAGATCTTATTAAAGCTGTAAAACAAAAAAAATGGCTATCGTGGGGAATAGGTATTTTGGTGGTCTTTTGCAATGTACGCATTGCCGATGGACAACAAACGTTTCGTTTATATACGGATACTGCACCCAATTTTAACCAATCGTACATAGGGCCAGAAAAAAAAATGGTTACGGTACAACGGCATGGTAAAGATACTACTTATGTAAAACAAATTAAGTACGAGCCATCATTAACCATGTATGTGCCAAATAAAAAAGCAAAAAAGGGAGATGGTACGGCCGTAATTGTAATACCGGGAAGGGGATATAGTGATGTGCTGACGCAAATGGAAGGAGTGTCTACGGCAAATAGATTGGTTCAAGAGGGAATTACAGTGTTTGTATTGTTGTATAGAGTGCCCAATGAAGCCGTCTTGACAAACAAAGCTATTGTGCCAATGCAGGATGCGCAACGAGCCATACAATTGGTGCGCGAACGTGCAAAAGAATTTGGTTTACATCCCAATAAAATTGGTGTTTTAGGCTATTCTGCAGGAGGACATTTAGCTGCTTGTGTTAGCACACACTTTAATGAGTGCTATATAGACAATAAACAACAGACGAGTTTGCGACCAGATTTTTCGGCTTTGGTATATCCGGTCATTAGCTTTAAAGACAGTATTACGCACAAATATTCGCGTTTACAATTGTTGGGAAGCAATGCTACGAGCGAGGCTATTTTACAGTTTTCTAACGAAATGCACGTTACCTCTTCAACGCCACCAGCGTTTTTGGTACATTCTATCGACGATGCACAAGTGAAAATTGCCAATTCTTTGTTGTATGCATCTGCTTGTTTACAACAAAAAGTGCCCGTAGAGCTTTTTGTATACGAACATGGAAAACATGGCTTTGCTACCTACAATCCACTTGCTAACTTACAATGGACCGAATCCTTTGTAGATTGGCTTAGGAAGTATAAATGGATAAAATAAGAAAATAAATATTGCTATATGAAATACGCCATACTATTATTAATAACCCTTCAATGCCTTTGCTCAAGTCTGCTTGCGCAGCCGCCTGTTCACGAAAAATGGAAAATGGTTTGGAGCGATGAGTTTAATGGTAACGATTCCGATTTAGATACCGGTTGGAATTCATTCAACGGTGGCTATAAAAGTACCTCAATTAATTGTAGTAGGTGGCGTAGAAATGCCGTAGAGGAAAATGGCGTGTTGAAATTATTATATAAAAAAGAGGCTACTAGCGGTGGTAGTGGTACAAGTGCTTGGAGTTATAATTGGACGGCCGGTTCTATTTTTACAAAAAGAAAATTCCAATACGGGTATTTTGAATGTAGATACAAAGTAGCAGGCACCGTAGGTACCAATAATTCTTTTTGGCTCATTTCATCTAAAAATAAAGATACAAGTATCAAAACCTTTGAAATTGATATCAATGAAGGCTGGTATTCTGCTTCGTCCACTAATGGCCGTCAACAGATAAGAACAAACGTACACAATTGGTCCGATATTTCCACCGCTGCAAACGGTAGCGTTACCCATCCACAGCAAAGCGTAAAATTCAATCCCAATCCGTGGTACAATATTGCTACCCAATATCACACGATGGGGTTGGAGTGGAATGAAAAAGAACTTATTTGGTACTTGGATGGAAAAGTAATTAGAAGGGTAGCCAACCAAAACAAATATGGTGCAATTGCCAATTGTTTTGATGCAGCTCCGGTATATCTAAGTGCCGCTACCATCACTTTCGATTTACCCCAGCCAGATTCGCTTGATGGAAAATGGATGGAAGTCGATTATGTTCGCGTATACCAAAAAGATAGTACCGTTACAGATGTACATGCTTGCGTGAAAGACTCAGTAATGTTGGTGACCTATCCCGGCATACCCGATGCTACTACTTATAGATGGGAGGTTAGTACTTTTTCAAATGGCGCATACAACGCTTGGAGTGCGCTCAGTACGGGGCCTACGGGTACTAATAGCACCAATGGATTTGGGGCAAGCTATTCCGGCGTAACCAATGATACACTGATTATAAGAAATGTAAATACGGGTTTACAGCAAGCGCGATACCGGTGTAGGTTAACCACTACTAGGTCGTCTAATACAACTGCTTATCCTGCTGCACCCTACATTCGTTACGCAGACACATCAGTGATAACGGTCAATCCTACCATAAAAGCTGCAATTACGGTACCCGCAGTCAATTATTTGGGTGCCACTGTACATTTATCGGCAAGTGCTACCGGCGGAACGGGTAATTATACTCACTATATATGGAATGGCCCTGCTAATCTTGCAGATACAACCAAAGATTTGTTTATTGCTAATTTTCAAAGCTCCAACAACGGTGCATATACCGTTAACGTAATGGATAGTTTGGGTTGTAGCGATACAGCAACTGTAAATGTGACAGCTACAACCGCCGTTAATCAACCTGTGGTAATCAACATGCTAGATACCATCAACGTTATTGCATTTGATGACATCAATGTGCAGCCAACCATTATCGGAGGTAGTGGAATATATACTAGTTATTGGTGGAGGGGCGTAAATAATTTTACCTCCAACCTTAGCGCTTTGCAAATACAAGGATTAAGAGCCTCAGATTCAGGCTTGTACACTTTGTATGTTACTGACAACACTGGTTTTATGGCAAGCAAATCAATTTATGTTTCCGTGGCCAAACGCTCACAAACCATCCGTTTTAATGCAATTCCCAATAGTAGTTATACTGGTAGCCAATCATTGCCCATTAACTTGTCCGCAACTGCTAGCAGTGGATTGACCGTGCAGTACCAAAGTAGCAATACCGTTTATGGTTCTATTGTGCAAGATAAGTTAGTGGCCAATTACAAGCGACCTGATTATTCTGTTCAATTAAACAAACCCATTGTTACCAATCGTATTCGAATTTTCAGTAGTCAAGCTGCTTATTTCCATATTCGAGAATTAAAGATTTTTGCACCTATACAAGGTAGCTATCCCGATCCTTTGTTGGATGTGATGGACAGCGGTTCGCTTGGTTGGTATAATTATGCCACCAAAACCGGAGTAGTTGTTACTGCTAGCGGCACTTTAGATGCCACCAATGCTGGCTTTGCAGCACGAAATGTGATTGATGGGCGTGTAGCTACAAGTTGGGTTAGTCAGCAAACTGGCGACAAATTCATTGAAGTAACTTTGCCCAATTCCGTTTCGGTGGGAGGTATTCAATTTGTTAATGGTTTTTTCAGTGGTGGCGTTTGGAACGGTATTCTCAGTTCGTTTTTACTCCAATACCACGATGGTACTGCTTGGCAAAATATAGATTGCAATACCAACATTTATGCAATACAGAATGGCGATGAAAATACCGAGCCGGCAAGTACGGCCCAAAATTTGTGTATCAATACTACTGCCAAAACCATTACCAACACTACCGCATTGCCGGTTACTATCGTAACTTTTTCGTTGTTGCAAACGTTAAACAGTCCAGCTTATTTGTCTTGGACTGTAGCCAACGAAGTAAACCTTGCACATTATGCAGTGGAGGCAAGTAAAAATGGTTTTGAATGGCAAACAATTGCACTAGTTGCTCCCAATAGCAATAACGGAAAATATAGCTATTCAATTGAAGGAATAGCCACACAGTTTGCATTTTATAGGTTGAAAATCGTAGATATTGATGCTCAGGTTGCTTACTCCCAAGTAGTAAAAGCAAGTGGTACAGCGCAGCAGGAGGCATTAAAGATATTTCCTAATCCTGTTGGTAAATGGTTGACTGTCAGTGGTATTCATACATCTGTAAGTTATCGTATTAAGAACAATATTGGTTGGCAAATGGCAAGTGGTATTGCCACCAATCAACCAATTGATGTACAACAGTTGCCACAAGGTTGGTACATTATTGAATTAACAGGAACTAACCAACGTAAGGTAATTCCCTTCTTTAAACAATAGTTATGCGCATCATTTAATTGGGGAAAATGGGGAGCATAGCCGAATAGACTTGTTGTACTTGAATGGTGCCAACGCCCATGCAGTTCAATAGGTAGTACCGGCTTCTGGCTCACACCCATCAAAGGCTACCATGTAGCCGATACAAAGCACATAGTTATTAAGAATATAAACGAATGTATATGCATATGAAAAAGCAAATTGGTTTTTTGTTTACTGCACTATTGTTATTGTTAGAAATAAAAGCGCAGAAACCAAAAAACAATCCGTCCCCCAGTTTATACCAACAGTTTATGCAGCCACCTGTAACGGTGCGGCCATATGTTTGGTGGCATTGGATGGGTAGCAATTTTTCGAAGCAGGGTATTACCAAAGATTTGGAAGCAATGAAAGCGCTAGGCATTGGTGGGGCTACCATTTTTAATTTGAGTTCAGCCGTTCAGGAATCGCATGTGCCTACTTTGAACAATCCTTGGCCACAACAAACGTATAGAAGCAAAGCCTATTGGGAAGCAATTCAACATGCAGCAGCAGAAGCTAAGCGATTGGGTTTAGAAATTGGTCTACACAATACGGTAGGATACTCTACAACAGGAGGACCGTGGATAACTGAAGAACGCGCCATGAAAAAATTGGTATGGCGCAAAGCCATAATTACCAATGGTAGCCAAAATATACAGATTGCCAAACCCAATTCGGTAATTAATTTAAATGCTTGGGGCAGACGGAATTTGCCACCCATACCTTCTACATGGTATAAGGATATTGCTTATTTGGCCATTGCTGTGAAAGATAGCAGCCTATACAAAGAAGTACACAATTTTTCAGCACATTTTGATACTTCTGGCGCATTAGTGAAACCATTGCCGAAAGGCGATTGGATAGTATACAGAATGGGGTATGCTCCCACTATGTCGAATCCGCATCCGGCACCTGATGAAATCATGACAACTTGTTTGGAAGCAGATAAAATGAATAAAGAACAAAGTTTGTTTCATTGGAATACTGTTTTGCAGCCGTTTAAACAAAAATTGGCTCCTTATTTAGGCAACTCTTTTAAGCATATGTTAATTGATAGCTATGAAGCAGGTTATCAGAATTGGAGCCCCCATTTTAGAGAAGATTTTATCAAAATCAAAGGCTACGATCCGCTACCTTGGTTATTGACCATGAACAATACGGTGGCCAATAATGAGAAAAATCCAGACAAGCGTATCTATCTTACCAAAGAGCTTTCGGAGCGTTTTGAATGGGATTACAAAGATGTAATTAGTCAATTATTTTACATAAACGGTTGGCAAATAGGCAAGCAAAAGTTGTTGGAAGCTGGATTGCAGCTACAGTTTGAACCTTATGGCGGCCCCTTTAGTATGCAAGAAGGTGCTGCTTTGGCCGATATTCCGATGGGTGAATTTTGGACTACACACGGTGGTGTAAGTAGAGAAATTGCCGCCGCAGGTCGCGCTGCAGGTCGTACAATCATTGGTGCAGAGGCATTTACTGGTAGTCCGGGCGTTAGCAAATACAACGAAGCCCCCTCTATGCTCAAAGCGGCAGCTCAAAAAGCATTTGCAGCAGGTGTAAACAGAATGATTTTGCACCATTGGGTGCACCAACCTTTTAGCAATGCCTATCAGCCTGGTATGGGCATGGGTTGGTGGGGCACGCATTTTGGACGTCACCAAACCTGGGCCGAACCGGGTAAAGCATTTTTTGCCTATTTGTCTCGTACACAAACTTTGTTACAATATGGCCAAACTGCCTCACAAATATTAAGTTTAGATTGGGGATATGCAGATGCGGATATTATAGGTGTTCAAAACTTTTTGTCACAAAATATTCAGGTGAAAGATGGAATCATCGAATTACCAAGTGGTCGTAGCTATCGCCTGCTACTTTTACCCAATATACCTGTCATGTTGCCACAAGTGGCCGAAAAAATTGAGCAATTGGTTAAAGCGGGAGCAATTGTGGTGGGTAATCCACCAACAAAATCGCCAAGTGCGCAAAACTATCCGCAGTGCGATAGTGCGATTGCACGTATCAGTAAAACCCTTTGGCAGCAACCAAATGTAACGCAAGTAGGTAAAGGGAAAGTATATACCAATATCAAACAAGCGCTTCAAGCCTTGCAAATAACCGACGATTATACAGTAGTGAAAGCCGATTCGGCGCAATTTGTAAAATGTATCCATCGTACAGGTAAGGAAGCGGAGGTATTTTTTGTTGCCAACCTGTCTAAACAGCCACAATTTATTACCGTTTCGTTGAATGTAACTGGCAAAGTGCCCGAAATTTGGCAAGCAGAAAATGCGACAGCTGTACCCGCAACAGTATGGAAGCAGGAGGGGGGACGCACGTTGGTTACGTTACATTTAAATGATTTTCAATCAACATTTGTAGTATTTAGACAGCCAACACTTCAAAAAAATGCAACAGTTACCAATGTTCAAGTACTTGAAGGAAATGCCCAAGGTATTTTTTGGAACCAACAATCTATTAGTACTACTATGGCCAAAAAAATGCAACTGACTTATGCCGATGGTAAAAGTGAAGTAGTACAATTGGCCAATTCCACTAGCAAAAACGTGGACACCAATTGGCGTGTGCAACTATATCCTAAGTTAGACAGTAGCTTTTCTATTGATGTTCCTTATTTGCGCGACTTGAGTACGCATGCCGATGAAAGGGTAAAATATTTTGCCGGTAAAGCCGTTTACACCAAGCAAATACAGCTAGCTGCTAACCAAATTAGCGATAAAAATACCATTATTGATTTGGGCAAATTGAGTGCTATTGCCGAACTTTCTGTAAATGGCCAATCAGTGGGTGTGTTGTGGTATCCGCCATATACTGCCGACATTTCTAAATGGCTGAAGCCGGGCACCAATACGTTAACAATTGCAGTAACTACCACTTGGGCAAATAGGTTAATTGGCGATGAACAAGAACCCGCCGATTTTGAATGGGGTACCGATCGTGGCACCAATGGTAAAGCCATGAAGGCATATCCAGATTGGTTTGTTCAAAACAAGCCTCGTCCTTCGGTTAAGCGAAAAACTTTTTCTATTTGGTATTATTACAACAAAACAAGTCCTTTACAGCCAGCAGGGTTGATGGGACCTGTTGTGCTGCATTTTACAAAACCACATATTTGGTAATCAGATTATTTAAGTAACTACATTGATTAGGCAAGCAGCGTAGTCAGTAAGTTAAAATGAGGAGGGGGCTACGCGGTAGCCTCCTTTTTTTATGAGCCAGGGGCCGGTACATCTGATGTGGCTGCATGGGCGTTGGCACCATTGAACGGCAGTAAGTTGGCGCAGCATTTTTTGTGCATAATAAAAATATTTTTTTTAATATAAATTAATTCGTGCTACTTTCCCTGTTTTGCCTCATTACTTTGTTCAAACTTGTAACATATTTCAAGCAATTGGATGCTAGAAGTCGTAGTTGAATACGCAATTTTGGAAAAGTTCATGCGCAACTGATGACAGTCTATATATCATTGAATTTCTTTAAACCATTTTTTCAAATTAGAACGAACTAGTCAATAAATGAGGTGTGAATATTAATTAAGCCCAATCTTCAATTGAAGCTACCTACAAATGCGATCCTCAAAAGCTTCATTCTAATGCACAAATGCAATCAATTAGCCCCAATAAAGTAATTGGTAAAGTCTTTATATTGTTGATAATCAAGCTATTCATTTGAACATTTGCTATTCACGAATTTGTTTGGCTACATTTCATAGATGAACAACAAATTCTGTTCATCAACTTTGTAATTTCATAGGAATATCAAATTGTTGCTTACACGAGTAACGATTGTTTTGCTTTACTTGGCCAAATTATTTTGTATTACAATAGTTACAAATGCAGTAAACCCGATCAATGTTTTTCCCAACAAAGTCGGTTTGCATATAGTTGGAAAGTAAATTTCATACAAACATTTTTGAATGCCAATTTTTAATAAATAATGGTACAATTCCTGAATATTTTAACAAGAATGCTTTATAGTAAAGTAGTTTTTTTATTCATATTTTCCAGTTCAGCATTTTTTGTTCATGCTCAAAACGTTTTGTATAAAGCTACGGCTACAGCAACCGGGTTTACCCAAACTTTGGGCACGAATGTTACAGTTACCCGTTCTGCTAGGTGGTCAACAACATCTGCCAATACTTGTGGTATTCCCACTGTTACCTTTACAGATACCGCAGTAAATTTTGATAAAGGACGAGCTGACGGCGGTGCCGGTAATTACAATAATTTCAATTTTGTACTTGAGCCTAGTAATGGTTATCGCTTTGCAATAGATTCAATAACGTTTAAAATATCAGGAGATGCCAATACGGGCGTAACCTGCCGCGGTGGTTTAAGTTTTCACAATAAATCAGGCACAACCGTTATTAGCAAAGACTTTTTTCCAAACAATATAAATTGCTCCGGTCAAACTGCTGCCACCTATTTGGCTAATTCAGCAACGCAAAAATGGGTTCCCGACTTCAACAACTATGGCAATAATGTGGTAGATTCTTTTGCCAATATTTATCTGTTTTTTTATGCCGCCAAAACTAGCAGTAGAATTAGAGTTTCCGAAGTCACTGTTTGGGGCTGTGTAACCAATTTTAATACTACAATTGATTGTAATAATCGACCCATTTTATCGAGAAGTGCATTTGATTACAGTAAGTACCATCTGTACTTGGCCGACGAGTTTGATGGTACTACGTATAATACAAATACTTGGTATCCTCGAGTTGGGGTAAATGGTTTTAAAGGGATCAATAGAGAACAAAATAATTCCGTTCGTGGTGGTCTGCTGCACATGGCATATACTGCCGATTCCGTTCCTTCAAGTACACCCGGCAAAGTGTATGATACTGCTTATTACACGGGTGGGTTGATTACACAAAATAACTTTAAGTATGGTTACTATGAGTTAAAAACAAAGCTATTTGCACCAACCCCTAGTATAACAGGTTTTCACCAATCGTTTTGGTCGCATGGAATAGGTAGAAGCGCATATATCCGTGACAATGAATTAAGTGGTACCGGTGCAGGGCAAGAAATACAATGTTTTGAACACGATTCGTACAATAAAGTATTGTATCCAACCATATACAATAACAAAAACCCCAATAATCAGTTTTATGCATATTATTTTCAAGATATTCGGGACATTGATGTAAGTGCCAACTTTTTTACCGCCGCTTATGAAGTGACACCCGATAGTATGAAGCTATATTTCAATGGAAAATTGCGCTTGGCAACTGCATTTGATGAACATTTGCAACGCGAACTATTGGCTACTCAGGTTTGGGTGACCCCAACGCCAACCCCCGTAGGCTATTGGAAAAACCCTTGTCCAATTCCACCACCCGGTGCAGAAATGACAGTAGATTATTATCGCTATTTTTTACCTAAAAGTCCTATTGGCTATAACTTTTTAAGCAATTTTATTTTTTCTCATGGTAGAACAAAAATAACCGAAGCCAATAAGCGAAGTCCTGTAGCTTGGGCTAATCCTAGAACCAAAGATATCATGGGTAATACATTAGCATTTGATACTATTGCGGCTACCCTTGATAGTACAATGGCTTATCCCGACAAATTAAACGAAAAGTGGAGTATGCTGCACAAACATACTGCCGCTTACAGAACAGCTACCCGCCAAATGCTCGAGGCCATCCCCAATGGTACTTACCGCTTTTCTAGTTACGTAAAGTGTAGCAATAGGGTAGGCGATACGGTTGAATTAAGGGTTCGTACGCGCAACTATAACAATACCGCAGATACACTATACAAGCAATCAGTAAATAATTTTTCTAATATTGCTGACGCCAATTGGCGCTTAGTATCCTTGCTAGGTGTTCCTGTAGTTAATAACCAAGTAGTAGTAGAAATGTATTCGAGCGCCTCTGCAAATGCGTATACGTTTTTTGATTCATTGGTATTTACAGGAATCAAGGATTCCGTTCCTACCGTTGCAAAAAGTGGTTGTATTGGTGGTTCGCTGAAATTGATTGCTCAAAAAGGTATTGCAGAAACCACTACCTACCAATGGCAGGTTAGTACTTATTCTAATGGAAGTTATAATGCGTGGGCCAATCTTGGCAATTGGGGTACCGGACCCAATAGTACCAACGGGTTTGGGGCATCGTATGTTGGAGCGGCTACGGATACACTTACCATCAACAATATCAATTCTAAACTTAAAAATGCCCGTTATCGTTGTTTAATGGTTACACCCGAATCGGCAATTGTGAGTCGCTATGAACGGTATTCTCCAGTTTTTGTATTCGACTCCATTAATCCGCCAATACACATTACCGCCCAAGCAAATGTGCCGGTTTATTTGGGTGGTACATTGCGTTTGGATGCGGCATACTCCGGTGGCAGTGGTGGTTTTAATAATTTTTCTTGGTCGGGGCCCAATCATTTCCGTGATACCAGTTTGCATACGTTTGTGGCAAATATTGCTAATATAAATGAAGGTATTTATTCGGTGGCTGTAACGGACAGCAAGGGTTGCTATAAGTCCGATACTATTTTAGTTTCGGCTTTGCCTGCCCCTAATAGTCCGGTAACCATTCATGCTGCTTACAATGAAGGGTTAGTAGCATTTTCTAATTTGATGTTAACGGCTACTACTACCAATGGCAGTAATCAATTGGCATTTGAATGGTTTTCTCCCAACAATACTGCTATAGGTACAAGTAAACAACTGCTCATCAACCAAGTGCAAGTAAAAAATAGTGGTAGGTATGTTGTTTTTGTGAAGGATAGTGTAAACAATTTTATAGCAAGCGATACCATAAACGTACTTGTTAATAAGCGTCCACAGTATATTAGTTTTACCAATATAAATAACATTAGCAATGTAAATTCCAATACTTCAGTAGCTCTTTCAGCAGTTTCTAATCTTGGTTTGCCAATCATTTTTCAGTCATCTAATACCGCCTTGGCAGCATTGTCATCTGCAACTACTTTAGGCTTTGGTCGTACCCGTCCTGATTATGCGATTGATGTTTTAGAGCCGATAATGACCGATAAAATTCGGTTAATCAGCACACAATCTTCTCACTTTCACATTCGTGAGTTACGTGTTTTTGCCCCTAATTCCAATGGTTATCCTAATAATCCGTTATTGAATGGGATAGAAAACTCAAAAGTGGGATTAAAAAATTTAGCATTATCTGCCAATATAACCGCAAGCGGACAATATGCCCTTGGTGCAACTTATTTACCACAAAATGCAGCAGATTCCACTATTGCAACAAGTTGGGTAAGTCAAGCAAATGGTGTATTGCCGGCAGAAAAATGGCTTCAACTCAACTTTGGCACTCCTGTTAATATTGGGCACATACAGTTTGTAAGCGGATTTTTTAGCGGCGGTGTTTGGAATGCGCCCGTAACACAATGGAAATTACAATATTGGAATGGTACAGTATGGAGCGATATTACCAATTGTACTGTTAAAATTACCGCTTTTCAAGCTGGTGATGAAAATACACTACCGGGATCCGCCGTTCAGTGGCTGTGTGTAAATACAACGGCCAAAACGGTAACCAATATTAGTAATACGTTGCCAATAACCCTGCAACAGTTTACAGCACTACTGCACCACAAAGGCGCCACATTGCATTGGCAAATAACCAATGTTGCAGAAATAAATTCCATCACTGTAGAAAAAAGTGTAGATGCACTACATTGGACGCCTTTACACGTATTAACCAAACCCATAAAAAATATCGATTCTTTATACCAATCGGATCCCTTTTTCAATACATACCAAGTATACTATCGGTTAAAAATAAGTGATCAATTAGGAAAAATTACTTACTCACCTATAAGGAAACTTAGCTTGGCCAATGGTTCAACGGGCGTACAGGTATACCCTGTTCCTGCTTCAAACTATGTTAACGTTCTTATTCCAAACAATAATATTGTTTCTTCAATGAATATAACCATTTTCGATGTAGCCGGTAAGTTAATACATCGGCAACCATGTCAAATTGGTATCAATAAAGTAGGAATTGAACATTGGAGCAAAGGCACGTATTGGGTAAAAATTAAGGGCGATAATGGAGGGAAAATAGTTAAAATTATTAAAAATTAATGTTTTAAATATTAAAGAATGTATAGGACGATAAAATACTTGTTTATTTTTACGGTAACGCTAGTAAGCAATGTTGCCAAGGCGCAAAATAATTTACTCAATATCAACCCCGGCTTCGAATTGGGTAAAAAAGGATGGTATTACAGCAGCAAAAGTCCTAATTATATATTTATAATTGATGATATGCACGAGGGCAGTCAATCCCTGAAAATGTCATCGCAAAGTGGGCAAGGTGTAACGTTTATCTACACCAACCCTGCTGAGCAAAAATTGACCATTGAAAAAAATAAAAAGTATCGATTAGATGTATGGATAAAACCACTAACCAAAGGTAATGGAGTGGTGTTTCGGGTGTATCCTGTTGTGGGTGGTTTTCGTCCAGGAACGGATATAGAAATAAATCGGCCTGCAAAACTCTTTAAACAGAAAGAATGGCAGCTACTTAGTTTCGACTTTGCAGGAATTGACTATCCAGCTGCAAAATGTTCATTTGGCGTTAACCTTGGCGATTATCTATTAGATGAAATGAAATTATACGAAGTACATTGATTTTTTAACCCTTAAATACAACCAATCATGCAACACAAATTAATCAAAAATGCATGCGTTTTAATCGCACTCACTTGTGCAACAATGGCCGCTTCTGCGCAAAAAAATCTGTTAACAACCAATCCAGGATTTGAGTTAGGTAAAAAAGGTTGGTATTACGATGAAAAAGCAGGCAGTGCCGCACTAGTTGCAGAGGCCGCACATGAAGGTAAAAATGGGCTTAAAATTATTTCAGCCGAAGGAGTAGGGCCCAAACAAATTTTTAGTGAACCCGTTGCACAGCCCTTAACAATTGAAGCTAACAAAAAATACAAGCTTGATGTATGGGTGAAACCATTGGCAAAAACCAGAAACTTAGAACTGAAAGTGTATGCAATTACCGGTTTCAAAGCTGGTGAGGATATTTTAGTAGTAACCAAAGGCAATAATTTCAAATTAAATGAGTGGCAATTGGTTTCATTTGATTTTGTTGGCAAAGATTATCCCAAAGCTAAGTTCTCACTTACAGCTAATCTTGGAGAATTATTGTTAGATGAGTTCAGTTTATACGAAGTAAAATAGCGATAGCTGAAATAGCCTGTTGGTTGGTAATGCAAACTATTTTATGGTAGGTATATACCATTTTATTAAAAATAAATATATCATACTTTATTTTTTATTTATAAAATATTTGCAATGCATTCGTTCCAGCAGGCTATTTGGCTTTTAAAGCAACACTTAATTATGAAATACAATTTTATTTTCTCAACATTCTTATTGGTCGTGGTTCAGCTTGTGTATGCGCAACCGCCTGCCAATAAAGGATACAAATTATTGTTCAACGAATCATTTAGTGGCGATTCGGTGAATGAAGCACATTGGCGCTATCGCTTAGATAGAAGAACCGGTTACGGTTATATGAATGGTTTAAATATTAAAGAAGCTGTTTACGTAAAAGATAGTGCCCTGCACATTGTTGCCAAGCACGAATTAATAGATGGTAAGTGGGAAAATACAGGCGGCGGCATCATATCCAAACACAATTTTGGCTATGGCTATTACGAATGCCTGTCTAAACCTTTTATGGCGGGCAAAGGGGTTCACACCTCCTTTTGGCAGCGCGGTGGTGCAAGACCCAATAACAACATTTTTGAAATTGATGGCTACGAAATCGACTCTAAAACCTATGTTGGTGCCAATAATCTGTATGTAGATTTAGCACCAAAGGGATTAAAATATGCACCTTGGCCGCACAGAGTGGGCATTCCATTTACAGTGGATAAAGATGGTTGGTTTTTAGATGCTTACGAGTTTACACCGGAAGGCGTTATATTTTATGATAATGGAAAAATTGTGGCTAAAGCCGAATGGAACCAATTAAATGTGCATCAAACCGTTTGGTTAACAGCTTTGAATGGAGTAGGTAAAGTAGATACCGCTCAGTTACCCGGAGAATCTATTTTTAAGTATTTCCGTTATTATGCCAAAGACTACCCCGGAATCACCATTTTGCCTAATGGCAACTTTGAATACAATTCAAATGGACACGATGCTACCAAACCTTTGTGTTGGTTAGCAGAAGGTACAAAAGGGGCATTGAAAGTTGTAGAGGGTGCTGCTTTTAAAGACGATTACAAGCTATACATAGGTGCTTCGGTGCCACATAGCAATACCTTGTCGCAAACCATTGAATATATCAATAATGGCGAATATCAATTTAGCGCAATGGTAAGGTCTTCAGGCGGACAAAATGAGGCTTATATCAAAATATATGGCTATGGTGGGAAAGAATTATTGTTACCCATTGTAGCATCAGATAAATGGAAAAAAATAGCCATTCCGGCTGTTAATGTTACAAATAATACGGCATCTTTTGCTATTGTATGTAGAGGTGAAGCCAATCAGTGGATAGAAATTGATGATATTAACTTCATGAAACCTTTAGGAAAAAAAGATAAAGCGCCAAAACTGGAACCGATGTTTGAAAAAAATGGTCCAATGTGGAAGGTGGCAGTTAAAGAACCTGTGTACTTTCCCGGCGACCAACGTTTCTTTTTCTTTGACCGAAATGTAGGCTATGGCGACACTATTTCGGTAAGCTTACAAATCAATGCCGATGAAATGGCCAATACTACGCCTATTGCTCGAATGCCCAAAAAAGGCAACGCAGGATGGGGCATTCAATTACGAAATAATGGAGGTATCATATTCAGAATTGGTAGCAACGAAAACCATACCGATGTTGTGGCCGACGACGTATACCAAGCGGGTAAAATGGTAAAAATTACTTGTGTTTTTGAAAATGGAACAGCATCAATATATAAAAATAATCGCTTAATCAAACAGCAGTCTAATATTACCCAAACTACAAAAGATGCTACCACACCAGGAAAGCTCGGTACCGTGGGTAAAGATTTTGAAGCCGTTGGCGATGTAATGATGCAAATGGGAAATTCCGATAAGGACAATAAAGTGATGAAAAATTTCAAGGGGCATATTCAAAATGTGCGCATTTATAATCGATTGAATATTCAATAAATTAAAAATAATAAAACATGCTTAAGCAAATTTGTATAGTTGCAATGATGGCAATTACTGCCAATGTCTCTGCCCAATCAAAAGAGGCAAAATCAATATTACCAGGTGGTAACGATAAATGGACAATGGTTTGGAACGATGAATTTAACTACAGTAACAAAGAACTAGATAGAGATTGGATTTCGCAAAATGCCCCAAGCGGACATATTCTGTGTAGCCGTTGGCGCGAAAATGCAGTAGTAAGCGACGGTTCTTTGAAGTTGATTAACAAAAAAGAAAAACGTGGTGGGCAAGAATGGACTTCGGGCAACATTTGGTCTAGGGAACAATTTCAATATGGCTATTTTGAATGTAGATACAAATATGCCGCCGCACCAGCCACCAACAACTCTTTTTGGTTAATGACGCAAGGTATTACCCCAACAGAAGGTAAAAAATTTGAAATTGATATCAACGAAGGCCATTACCCCAACGAAGTGAACACCAATGTGCACAATTGGAGCGATTTTTTTATGGAAGGCGATAAAAAACGCCACTATTCTTACAGTAAAGCATTTCATTTTGGTACCAAACCTGATTACAATATTCAGTTAGAAATACCCATTACTACCAAAAAAATCCGCATGATTTCTAACAATCCGGCACATTTTAATGTGGGTGAATTGCGAGTGTACAACGTCAACAAAGGGGGCTATCCCGATGCACTGTCAGCCACAGCCGATAAAGATGTGCCCGGCTTAATTAATTATGTAAGAGACGAAAAAACACAAATCAATGTAAGTGGTGTCTTGAAACCGGAAAGCAATTTTAAAAAAGAAAACTTAGCCGATGGTAAGGTAGAATCAAGATGGACTACCCAAAAAGAAGGCGAAAAATGGGTGGAGGTTGAATTCAGCGAAAACAAAACCGTTGGCTGCATACAGTTTTTGAATGGTTGGTTTGGAAACGGTACTTGGCAAGGATTGGTAAGCGATTACAAAATTCAATATTGGAATGGGACAACTTGGGTAGATATCGCTACGTTCGATTTAAAAAACGGTGCCTACAATTTTGCTAAAGATTACCATACTTACGGATTGGATTGGACAAAAGAGGAACTCGTATTTTATTTCGACGGAAAAGAAATACGTAGAATGAAAAACGATTTTTGCTACAGCCCTTCACCCATTTGGTTAAGTTTGGCTATCATTAATTGGTCGGGTAAAGTAACCGATGCTATAGATGGTACCGCTATGGAAGTTGACTATGTTCGGGTATTTAAACGCAAATAAATTCTCGAATAATCTATTGTTATTATCTATTATCAACGCTTTATCATGGAAAAAAAGGCTATTCGTTTTTGCCTCTCGTTTATTTTCTTATTTTTAACCTTTCATTGTTCAATAGCTCAAGAACGTTTAACATCCCGATTTACCTATTTTGCTAACGACCCTCAATGTTATCAATATGCCAGTTTTTGTTGGCAACACAAATTGATTACCAAAAATAGAGCCGTATTAAGTTATACAACCGATAAACAATTGCATTACAGATACACGCCTGCATTTAAAGGGCTTTCTGGCAATACTGAAGTGTTTATTTTCAAGTATAGTGGGGTGAAAAATATGGACAACCATGTGTTGGTTGAGGTATTTCATGCAGGTAAAATAGATTCTTTGTATGTAGATTTTAATACTACAAAAGATGAGTGGGTAAGCCTCGGAAAATTTGCATTTAAAGGCGAAGGAAGAGAGTTTGTACAGTTTACTAGAATAGCGGAGGAAGGTAGCCAACTCATAACGCCCATTTTACCCATCCGTTTTGATTTGTATTACAATACCAAAACCCGCCCACAAACAGCCGAGGAAGCTGCCGCTAGTTTGCCTTTGGGTTTATCTAAAAAAGGGAGTTGGAAAACCAATGGCAACAGCGGTTATCGTTCGCAACTAGCTAGTTTTCTGAGTACCAAAAAAGGGGATGAAGCAATATGGAATCCTGGCAAAGCTATGCAAGGAAAACTCAATATCTATCTCTATAAACCCAACACAACCTCTAAGGATGTATACAAAGTTGCGCACAATGGTAAAGTAGATGAAATTCAGTTACCCAATTTGATGTTCGCAAATTTGGATTTGTACAATCCCGTCACCACGCAAGGTTGGTACAAAATGGGCGAATTTGATTTTGCAGGTAAAGGGAATGAATACGTGCAGTTGCAAAAAAAGGCAAACGATACCTCAGTGCTCGATTGTATCATGTTTGAAAAAGTACAGTTAGATGGTACCATTTTGGACAGAACGATTGTTACCACAGCCGAGTTTTCGGGTCAATTGCCAACAAGCATGGCAACTATTTCGCTTGAAGAAAAAATAGCCCAAACAAAATATCCGGTGGGGCTGTCGCCCAACAACAATGGCGAAAGTGTAGTTACTAGCTCTAAAAATGGGTCAACTATTTATTCAAGAGCTTTATACGCTCGCGAAAAAACACCCCATTTTATTTGGAATCCTTGTATTACCGAACCCGGCGATTATAGTTTGTATTACTATGTATACCATATGCCCAATACCAATGGTACTTTTGAAATAAAAGCGAATGGCGAACAAAAAGTAACGCCCGTTACCACCAAACAACTTACTGTACTGCAGCAATATTTGGTGGGTACCTTTGCTTTTAAGGGCGGTTCGGCAGACGAGATTATTGAAATGAAAAACCTCAATCGCGCGTCCGATATTACGCTTGAAAAAAACAAAGCCAATGGCGCTATCTTGCAGCAAGTGGTTGTTACAGCGCATCCGTATTTTAAAGAATATGTTTTTGCCGATACCAAAGAAATACCCGCTCGGCACGATATTAGCGAAATGGTAAGAAGACAGTTTGTACAACCAATCAACAAAAATACGTTTGGTATCAATCAACCCATATCGGTAAAGGCATTCGTACAAATACTTAAAACAATATTGGATACCGCAGAAGTAAAATATACCGATGCAGCTTTGCAACATTTGCTTACCACAACCGCTCTCGTAAGAACGATTACGTTAGAGGAAGCAGCGCAATATCTGTTTAATGCCTTAGAAATTTCGGGGCGTTATGCCAATGTGCGCAATTATTTTAAAACAACACCGCAACAAATTTTAGCCAACTATAGCACCGGTACTCCTATTCAATTTAAAGAGGCTTTTGCTAGGTTAATTGAAATGAACGTGATTAAAGTAGCGGCATCCAAAAGAATAGAATCCGATAAAAAACTAACACGTTTAGAGGCTGTTTTGTTGTTGAAAGAATTTAATGAACAAGTGCTAGGCTCCGGCCCACCTCCAAGAGCAGATTGGGATATTTCTTTTTTCGATGAATTTGAAGGTAATTCAATTGATTGGAATAAATGGATTGCAGACGATGTGGTTCGTTTTAAGGGCGTAAGTGCTAAATGGAAAGAAAATTGTGTAGTGGAAGATGGATTGTTCAAAGGTTATAACTACATGGATAATCACATAGTACCTTATAGCAGTGGCAATCTCAATAGCAATTTTAGGCAAACCTATGGTTTTTTCGAAGCGCGCTATAAATATCCCGATAAAGCATATGGTTCGCACAGTTCTTTTTGGACCAGCTCTAAAGGTGGCGATTTTAACTACAACGAAGGCACTTATCCCAACAGTGTTTCTAACAACAATTACTTCATGAAATCGGGTACCAATTTTCATGATTTTGCTACACCTACCAATTTGGCGCACGATTTTCATACCATCTCTGGGTACTTAAATAGTAAAGATTTGTTTTATGGAATGGATGGTAAAATTACTTGGGAAGTGAAAGATTATCCCCGCTTTTATTCCGATAAAACCGACCCAAATACACCTTTGGGCAAAACCACCAATTTCCCTTATAACGTCATGATTAGTACCGTAGTTACATATTTTGATGGCCCACTCGATAGAGATAGAATTGACGGTAGCCATATGGCTTGCGATTGGGTGCGGGTGTATAAAGAAGTGAATTGGTTACCAAAAGTTGATACGATTGTTGGAATTGCTAATAACGAATGGGTTATTAAATTCAACAAACCTATGGATAGCGAAACAGTAAAAAAAGCTATTACAATCAGTGCTTCCAATTCGGTTGTGCCAAGCTATGCAATAACTGAAATTAATCCCATGCGATTCAAAGTTTCGGTTGCCAAGCAAAACAATGCCCATTCAACATATTCCTTGCATTTAAATACCAATGCAAAAGACTCAAGGGGAAATGCACTTTCATCACCTACTTTTTTTCCATTAAATAAGTAGCGGCGAGTGAAATATATTTAATTTATTTATAATCAATAGGCCGGCTTGTTTACCTTTTGGTAGTAAAGTCGGCTTATTATTTAATCTGAAGAATGTGTGTTAATAAATACGTTCTTTGTATCATTTAAGCCATGTTAAATCCACTTATGCGTATTGCTTGTTTATTGATGGTTTGCTTATTCGGTGTTGCCGGTACAAAAGCACAAAATGTAGAAGTTCATTTACAAACAAAAGGGGCTGCCATTCAGTCAACTATGTACGGAGTTTTTTTTGAAGATATTAATTTTGCTGCCGATGGTGGTTTGTATGCCGAGCTTGTCAAAAACCGCTCGTTTGAATTCGACAATCCTTTAATGGGTTGGGAGGCTTTTGGCAATGTAAGCATTCTTACCCAAAAACCTTGCTTCCCAAACAATCCGCATTTTGCACGTTTATCCTTTTCGAATGAATTGTCGGGTAGTGGCTTCGAAAATTCTGGATTTCGAGGTATGGGCATTCTCCAAAACGAACAATACAACGTGTATTTTTATGCTAGGAATGTAATATCTGTTTCTGATACCGTCAAACTAAAAATTGAACTACTTACTTCAGATAATACTGTTATTCAAAGTAAAGTCGTTTCCATATTTGGTACTGATTGGCGCAAATACGAAACGTCATTGGCTTCGTGGCAAACAACCAAGCAAGGTCGCTTGCGCATTAGTTTGGTGAACAAAGGCGTATTAGATATTGATCACATTTCAATGTTTCCACAGAATACCTATAAAAAACGGAAAAATGGTTTGCGGAACGATCTTGCGCAGGCATTGGAAACCATGAAGCCCGGTATTTTCAGATTTCCCGGTGGTTGCATTGTAGAAGGTTCTACTTTGGCTACCCGCTACCAATGGAAAAATACCATTGGCCCTGTAGAAAACAGACCTACAATCATCAATCGTTGGAACTACACCTTCGGTCATAGACGATTCCCTGATTATTATCAATCATTTGGGTTGGGGTTTTATGAATACTTTCTATTAAGTGAAGATATCGGTGCAGCACCTTTGCCGGTAATTAATTGCGGATTAAGTTGTCAATTTGAAAATTTTGATGACAAACAGCATTGCGCACCGGAAAATTTACAACCTTACATTGATGATGCGCTCGATTTAATAGAATTTGCCAACGGATCTACTGCTACCAAATGGGGTAAAATTCGTGCCGACATGGGGCATCCTGCCCCCTTTAACTTAAAATTTCTGGCCGTAGGAAATGAGCAGTGGAAGGAACCCTATGCCAAACGGTTACCACTATTTATTAAAGCAATTCGCGAAAAATATCCCAATATCAATATTATAGGTAGCTCGGGTCCCGGACCAGAAGGCGATAAGTTTGAATATGGATGGACGGAAATGAAAAAAAATGCGGTTGATTTGGTCGATGAACACTTTTATAAAAGCCCTGAATGGTTTTTAAAAAATGTCAATCGTTACGATCAATACAGCCGACAAGGGCCTAAAGTGTTTGCCGGTGAATATGCTTGCCATGTATCTAACCGAAGTAACAACCTTGAAAGTGCATTGTGTGAGGCGGCATTAATGACAGGCTTTGAGCGCAATGCCGATGTGGTTCACATGACTGCATACGCACCACTCTTTGCGCATGTGGATAATTGGCAATGGAAGCCCGATCTAATTTGGTTCGATAATGTACAAATGGTTAAAACTCCTAATTATTACGTTCAGGCATTGTTTGCTCAAAACAAAGGCGATTATGTCATTCCATTTTTAAATAGCACCAATCCTAGCCAACCAATAGCAGGGCAGGATAGTTTGTATGCATCGGCTGTGGTTGATTCTGCAAATCATACTATTATATTGAAAATAGTTAATGTTGGTAATGTAAATAAAGACATTCAATGTACATTGATAGGTTATACTAGCACAGCCCATATGCCGGAAATAACACAGACGGAATTAAGAGCCGAGCATCGAAATTGGGTCAATTCTATTGATAAGCCAAACGAAGTAGTTCCTAGGCAGTACAAGTTAATGATGGAGAAAAATCAACTAAAAATTAAGTTGAAAAAAAGTTCTTTTAACATGATAAAGATTGTGTTGCAATAGTTATTTGTACAAAAAAATAAGTTATTGAACGATTGGATTTATAAAAAAGCCATAATGATGAAAAAAGTAGTTACACTATTGTTTACATTGGTGTGTTTTGAGTGGGTAAGTGCACAAGCAGATGCAGTTCTTTGGTACAAACGGCCTGCCAACATTTGGCACGAAGCCTTGCCTTTGGGTAATGGCAAATTGGGTGCCATGCAATTTGGTGATACGCTAACCGATAAAATTGTGCTTAATGAGCAAACATTGTGGTCGGGTGGAGAACAGGAGGCCGATAGAAAAGAGGCATACCGCTTTCTTCCCGATATACAAAAATTATT
>JACCDS010402161.1_pt1 | contig 58410 bp, 57 predicted proteins | sample 7446441 | NCBI WGS metagenome assembly JACCDS01 (sample SAMN15323445, study PRJNA562643) | freshwater metagenome | isolation source: river surface water | place: USA:Blue River Watershed | collected 2017-08-17 | reverse complement strand
GTGCGGTTGCCTTCGGGAATCTCGTACACGCGCAGCCAGAAGCAGCGACCTTGTTCGGTAAAGAGTAGCATGTAATTGTGGTTCGTGGCCACAAAAACGTGCTCAATAAAGTCTTCATCACGAGTGTTGGCTCCACGCGAACCTACGCCTCCCCTACTCTGGGTTTTGTACTCGCTTAGGGCGGTACGCTTCACGTAGCCCATGTGCGAAATCGTGATCACGACCTCTTCGTCGGCGATCATATCCTCCATGCGCATGTCGCCACCTGAGAAGTCAATCAGGGTGCGGCGCTCGTCTCCGAACTTGTCACGAACCTCAATTAATTCGTCTTTAATGATTTGCATACGCAAATCAACTTCGTCGAGAATACGCTGCAGGTAGGCGATTTGCTCCATAAGCTCGTTGAACTCGGCCTTCAGCTTGTCGCGCTCGAGCCCGGTGAGCTTCTGCAGACGAAGGTCGAGGATTGCTTTTGACTGGATTTCGCTCAGGCCAAAATTGCTCATCAATCCCTCTTTGGCGATGTCCACTGTCTGGCTCGCGCGAATCAATTTGATTACGGCATCGAGGTTGTCAATGGCGATCAGCAAGCCTTCGAGTACGTGGGCACGCTTTTGGGCTTCAGCGAGCTCGAACTTCGAGCGGCGAACGACGACCTCGTGGCGGTGCTCTACGAAGTGCTTGATCATGTCCTTGAGGTTCAGCAGCATCGGGCGGCCGTTCACCAAGGCAATGTTGTTCACGCTAAAGCTCGATTGTAGCTGCGTGTACTTGTACAGCTTGTTAAGCACCACGTTGGGTACGGCCTCGCGCTTGCACACGTAGACGATGCGCATGCCGTTGCGGTCGGACTCGTCGCGAATGTCGGCGATGCCGTCGAGCTTTTTCTCGTCGACCAGATCGGCGGTCTTTTTGATCATGTCCGCTTTATTCACCTGGTACGGAATCTCCGTCACAATAATGCAGTCGCGGCCGTTTACTTCTTCGATGTGGGCTTTGGCGCGGAGCACAATCCGGCCACGTCCCGTCTCAAACGCCTCGCGCACCCCGTCGTACCCGTAAATGGTTCCGCCGGTTGGAAAATCGGGCGCCGTGATGTGCTTCATCAAATCAATGACTTCAACGTCGTTGTTTTCGATGTAGGCAATGGTGGCGTTGATCGATTCGGTGAGGTTGTGGGGCGGCATGTTCGTCGCCATGCCCACCGCAATACCCGAGGCTCCGTTGACGAGCAATGCCGGAATGCGCGTCGGAAGCACGGTAGGTTCCTCGCGCGAGTCGTCGTAGTTGAGCTTGAAGTCTACCGTGTCTTTATCGATGTCGCGAACGAGTTCTTCGGTAATCTTGCGCATGCGCACCTCGGTGTAGCGCATAGCGGCCGGAGCATCGCCGTCCATCGACCCGAAGTTTCCTTGGCCGTCAACCAGCATGTAGCGAAGGCTCCACTCCTGGGCCATGCGCACGATGGTGTCGTAAATGGCGGAATCGCCGTGGGGGTGGTACTTACCCATAACCTCACCTACGACAAGTGCCGATTTCTTGTAGGCCTTGTAGGAGTGGTTACCCATTTCGTTCATCCCAAACAGCACGCGGCGATGAACCGGTTTGAGACCGTCGCGCACGTCCGGAAGCGCACGCGACACGATTACCGACATAGAATAGTCGATGTAGGAGGTCTTCATTTCCTCCTCAATATTTATAGGTATAATGCGTTCGCCTTCGGCCATAATGTCAGTTAGCTAGTATATCCTTCAAAAATACGGGGTGGAACTCGGTCAAAGTGCAGTGGGGCCGGGGATTTTCTCGGGTTTTATGCACAATTTGATGTTTATAAATAAGCCGCCGCCGTTCGCGTCGGTACATGGCACAGCATTGGTTACTTTGGGGGTATGGATGAAAATTTCTCTCCCCGAGTCAAGGACGTCATTGGGTACAGCAAAGAAGAGGCCCTGCGACTGGGCCACGACAGCATCGGCACCGAACACCTGGTCCTCGGATTGATTCGCGAAGGAGCGGGTTCCGCGATTGAATTGCTTCAAGCGTTGGGCGTGGATTTGCTCGAAGTCCGCCATAAAATTGAAGGCCTTCACCAAGCCGTTGAAAACCCGGCGCTGAGCCGCAAAAACATTCCGTTAACGCGGCAGGCCGAAAAAGCCCTGAAAACGACGTTTCTCGAAGCCAAGCTCTACGGAAGCCCTGTGATTCGCACCGCCCACCTCCTGCTCTGCATTTTGCGCAACGAGAACGATCCGGTGGCAGCGGTTTTGCGCAGCCTCGGCATTGATTACGAAACCCTTAAGAGCGAGTACCAAACTCGGTTTATGGAAGAGCGCAAGTCGGACCGGGGCACGAATCCCTCAGCGGCCCTCAGCGGAGACGATGACGACGACGAACCGGTACGCGGAAGCACCCCAAAAGCCAGCAAGGCCGGCGACTCCAAGAGCAAAACGCCCGTGCTTGACAATTTTGGACGCGACTTGACCAAGTTGGCCGAAGAAGACAAACTTGATCCGGTGGTGGGGCGCGAAAAAGAAATTGAGCGCGTCAGCCAGGTGCTCAGCCGCCGCAAGAAGAACAACCCCCTGCTCATTGGCGAACCCGGAGTGGGCAAGTCAGCGATCGCTGAAGGCTTGGCCCTAAAAATTGTACAGAAGCAAGTCAGCCGCGTACTGTTTGGCAAGCGCGTGGTCACCCTCGATTTGGCCAGCTTGGTTGCCGGAACCAAGTACCGAGGCCAGTTCGAGGAGCGCATGAAGGCCCTGATGAATGAACTCGAGAAGAACGACGACATCATTTTGTTCATCGACGAAATCCACACGATTGTAGGCGCTGGGGGCGCCACGGGCTCACTCGATGCGAGCAACATGTTTAAGCCGGCATTGGCGCGTGGCGAAATTCAGTGCATTGGCGCCACGACACTCGACGAGTACCGCCAGTACATTGAAAAAGACGGTGCGCTGGAACGACGTTTTCAGAAGGTCATGGTGGATCCGCCTAGCCCTGACGAAACGTTCCAGATTTTGCAGAACCTCAAGCCGAAGTACGAGGAGCACCACAACGTCTCCTACACCGACGAGGCCCTTGCGGCCTGCGTTTCGCTGACCGTTCGCTACGTGCCTGATCGCTTTTTGCCCGACAAGGCGATCGACGCTTTGGACGAGGCCGGCAGCCGTGTGCATTTAGGGTCCATTTCGGTTCCCCAAGGCGTTCGCGAACTCGAGGAACAGCTCGAAGCCGTCCGCCAGCAAAAGATGGAGGTGGTTAAAAAGCAGCGCTACGAAGAAGCGGCTAAGCTCCGCGACGACGAGAAGCAAATCGAAGCCAAGCTCGCGCACGTTCAGGCCGAGTGGGACGAAGAAGTTCGCAAAAACCGCACTCCGGTGACCGAAGACGACATTGCCGAGGTTGTAGCCATGATGACGGGAATACCGGTGCGCAAAGTGTCGAAAGACGAGCTGGCCAAGTTAGCCGCGATGGAGACCGACATCAAAGGCAAGATTATCGGGCAAGACGAAGCCGTGCGCAAGGTGGTTCGCGCCATTCAACGCAACCGAGCGGGCCTCAAAGACCCAAACAAGCCCGTAGGCTCATTCATCTTTTTGGGCCCGACGGGCGTCGGAAAAACGCAGCTCGCCAAAGAAATTGCTATTCAGCTTTTTGATTCGGCCGACGCCCTCATTCGCATCGACATGTCAGAATACATGGAGAAGTTTGCGATTACGCGGCTCGTTGGAGCGCCTCCGGGATACGTAGGGTACGAAGAAGGCGGTCAGCTTACCGAGAAAGTGCGCCGCAAACCCTACTCGGTAGTGCTGCTCGACGAAATTGAAAAAGCACACCCTGACGTATTCAATCTGCTCCTTCAGGCGCTTGATGACGGCCACATGACCGACAGCCTCGGCCGCAAAGTCGATTTCAAGAATGCCTTGATTATAATGACGTCGAACATCGGCTCCCGCCAGCTCAAAGATTTTGGGACCGGTGTGGGCTTTGGCACCCAAACGCGCCAGAGCAACGCCGAAGAGCTCGCCAAGGGGGTGATTGAAACGGCCCTCAAAAAGGCGTTTGCACCCGAATTTCTCAACCGAATTGACGACGTTATCGTGTTTCAACCGCTGGAGAAAGAAGACATTTCACGGATTGTTCACATCGAACTCGAGAGCCTACTTCGCCGCATGACCTCCTTGGAATACCACGTGAGCCTCGACGACACGGCTGTGGCGTTTTTGGCCGAGAAGGGCTACGACCCCAAGTTTGGAGCGCGACCCCTGCAGCGAGCGATTCAGCGCTACGTCGAGGATCCGTTGGCTGAAGAAATCGTCAAGGGTGCCTTCCATCCGGGCGACACGGTGGTGTTCACGGGAGCGCCGGCTGCCGAGCAACTCACCTTAAGCATTTCGCCCAAGGTGAATGTCGAGCCCAGCCAGCCATTGGAGTCGAACGACTAAAGGCTGATGAGCCCGGGGATTCCCTGGGCTTGTCGGTAGCGTTCCACGACCGCATCGACGCTGATCATCAGCTCCTTAGCGGTGAACGAAACGTAATTTCCCTTAGAAGAAGGGCGCAGCGACAGCTCGGCTACTTCAGGGTCAAACAGCTGTTCCAGCTTCGCAATCGACGCGTTGTTGGCCGGACAAATGAATTTAAACATATACAGCGCGGGCCAGGTGTAGTTTTGCTCCAGCAGTTCGCGAAATTTGACTTCCTCCATGACCCAAAGTAACAGCACAACCCGCCGTATCGTTCTCACGGGCGCCCCTTCGACCGGAAAAACCTCGGTGGTGGCGCGGCTGCAGGACCTGGGTTACCCTGTGCTTCACGAGATTTCGCGCGACATTATTACTCAAGAGGGAACCAAGCTGGGAGGCGATGACCCCTGGCGCAACCTCTTGGCGTTTTCTGAAGTGATATGGAAGCTGCGCAGCGACCAGCACCGCGAAGCGGCTAACTACGCGGGTGACGTGTTTTTTGACCGCAGCCTGCTGGACACCCTCAGCTACCTGCAGGCGGGCGACAAGCCCGTTCCTGACTGGATGGACCCCGCTCCCTTCCCCTACCACTATAAAGTATTTATTTTTCCGCCCTGGGAGGCCATTTACCGCACCGACGATGCCCGCTGGGAGCCCTTTGAGACCGCCGTTCAAGTGCACGAATCGCTGGTGTCTACCTACACTTCGTTGGGGTACGAGCTTATCGAGGTTCCGCGCAAGTCGGTCGAAGAACGCGTCGAGTTCATCTTAAATGTCGTCCAGCGCTCCTGATCGGCTATCGGCCGTACTCTCCTCGATTTGGGGCTATGCGGACTTTCGACCGCTTCAGCGACCCATTGCCGAATCGGTACTGTCGGGCTGCGATACCGTGGCCCTGCTGCCCACCGGGGGCGGAAAATCGCTGTGCTTTCAGGTGCCCGGACTGGTCCTCGGCGGAACCACTGTGGTAATTTCTCCGCTTATTTCACTCATGGCGGACCAGGTCCACCAGCTCGTTCAGCGCGGAATCGATGCGCGCTCCCTCGCCGGAGACCTTAAGCCTGCCGATTGGATGCGGCTGCAGCAGCATCCGCCTCAGTTTGCCTACGTCTCGCCGGAACGCGCCCAATCAAAAAACTTTTTGGCCGTTCTCGAACACTGGGACGTGCGCTTACTGGCCATCGACGAGGCCCACTGCGTCAGTCAGTGGGGGCACGACTTCAGGCCGCAGTACTTGCTGCTTCAATCGCTGCGCGCGGCATTGCCCAAAGTGCCCTGCCTCGCCCTGACGGCTTCAGCGACCCCTGAAGTGCTCCGCGACATCGTGGCCTCACTCGGACTCAAGGAGCCCCAGGTGTTTCAAGCTTCGTTTGCGCGCCCCAACCTGCACTGGACCGTGCGCGTCGTTCCCGACGTAGCTCAAGCATGTGTCGCGTCGCTGCGGCCCAATGACGGCCGGCAGATCGTGTACGTGCGCAGCCGAGCAGGCGCCACCCGGTGGGCTGAACTGCTGCGGCAGCGGAACATTCCTGCGGCCGCCTACCATGCGGGCCTACCCCGTGAAGAGCGCTCGCGCCTTCAGACCGCTTGGTCCCTTGGCGAAGTCCGCACGATGGTGGCCACAACTGCCTTTGGTATGGGAATCGATCAACCCAATGTGCGCCAAGTTCTTCACGTAGAAGTGCCCGAAAGCCCCGAAGCCCTTTACCAAGAAATGGGGCGCGGCGGTCGCGATGGCCAGCCGGCCCAAGCACTCATTTTGCTCGATTCCAAGTCGTTGGGACAGTTCCGCCGCAAAATGGAGCGCAGCATGCCCGAGTTTTCAGAATGGGTGCAGCAGTACCACGCGATGGCGAGCAGGGCCCAGATTGCGGTGGGCGACGGACCAGGCGTGCGCCTCAAGCCGCATACGCCTTCCGAAGAGCTGCTGCTCCGCATCATGGCGCGCAAAGGACTCGCCGAAGCGCTCGAAGGCGTAGAAACCAGCGTACGGGTTCGGCTGGTGTACGGCGGGAGCGACCTCGTCGACGTGGCCGAGGCTAACCCTAAGTATGCTGCGTTACTTTATGCTTTGGCGCGCAAGGTTCCCGGGATTGTTCACCACGCAGAAACCGTCGACTTGGCCTCGCTCGCGCCCTTAGGCCCTTGGACGCTTGCCGAACTGCGTTCCCTCCTCTTTTCGGCAGCCGACCTAGGCCTTCTCGACGCCGAGCCCGGCGCCTCGGGCAGTACATACCGCTGGATGCATCCACGCTACCCCCAGCCTACAAGCCCCATAACTAAAGCCGAATGGGACCTTGACCGCAACCGAATTTTAGGGCGGGCACGCGCCATTTTAGCGATGCTCGACCCCCATTCAACCACCTGCCGCTTTGGGGAACTCCTCGCCTACTTTGGCGAATCCGGTAGCGATTGCGGACAGTGCGACGTGTGCACTCGCCGCAACCAACCTGAAGACGCCGCGCGCCAGCTCCTGGAAGCCCTTAGGTCGGCTCCCGACCAACAGTTGCAGATTGCCGCGGCCGCCCGGCTCCTCCCGCTAACGCGCAGCGATTTTTTAGCGCTTCTTACACAGGGATGTTCGTTCGGTTGGTGGAACGTCGACGCCGACGGGTGGATGCAGCTTTAAGCGCGACCTTTGTGGCATGATTCGAACCGTTTTCTTTGGCACTCCCGATTTCGCGGTGACCTGCCTCGAAGCACTCGTGGCGGCACCCGATGTTGACGTTTGCGCCGTAGTCACGGCCCCGGATCGTCCCAGTGGCCGCGGTCAATCCATCCAGCCCGCTCCCGTAGCGCGAGCGGCCGAGGCTCAGGGCATCCCCGTTTTGCGCCCCGAACGGCTGCGCGACGAGGTTTTTTTGGCGGAATTGCGCGCCGTGAACGCCGACGTGTTCACTGTGGTGGCTTTTCGCATGCTGCCCGAGGTCGTTTGGTCTATGCCCCCTTTGGGTTCGTTGAACATCCACGGATCCCTGCTTCCCGACCTGCGGGGCGCGGCCCCGATTCAGTGGAGCCTTGCGCACGGCGACCCGCAAACCGGCCTGACCGCTTTTTCGCTCAATGCCCATATCGACGAAGGCCCGATTCTGGACCTCGTTACCTTAAACGTCGGACCAAACGAAACGCTTGGCAGCCTGTACCCCCGCATGGCCGTAGCAGGCGCAGAATTAGCGGTGCGCGTTTTGGCGGAATTAGGCCGAAACGGATTAAAGCTTCGCCCGCAACCCGATGCCACGGAGCACCGGCTGGCTCCCAAATTAGGGCCGGAATTCGCACAACTTGAACTCCAAAACAGCTCCTTGGCGGTGCACAACCGCATTCGGGCCTGCGATCCGATGCCTGGAGCGAGCCTTCCGAGTCCAGAGCACGACGGAGCGCGATTTAAACTCTTCGCGAGCGACTATTGGCCCACCGCACCGCAATCACCAGAAGAAGAATTATGCTATACTATTGACAATGAGCATATTAAAGTTGTAGATGCACACGGAACGTCCGTAATTCACGAGGTTCAATGGCCCGGAAAACGCCGCATGCCGACCGCTGAATTTTTGCGCGGATCGCGAATTAGGGGCCGATTTACCCTAAGTGGTCAAAAAATTGACTAAATCCTTGCACGTATTGCGTTTCCGACTATATTTGGGAAAACCAAACGTTTAATCACACTTTAAAAACATCAAGCATGAACAAGGCAGAACTCATCGATGCCATCGCTGCAGACGCAGGTATCTCTAAAGCTCAAGCTAAATCAGCTTTGGATTCCGTTACCAACAACATCGGCGGTGCTTTGGCCAAAGGAGGCAAAGTATCACTCGTAGGTTTCGGTACCTTCAGCGTATCAGCTCGCGGTGCTCGTGAGGGCCGCAACCCGCAAACTGGCGCGACGATCAAAATCGCCGCCAAGAAGGTTGCTAAGTTCAAGGCTGGCGCTGAGCTGGCTGGCAAACTCTAATGCCCCGAAATCACCTAAACGCGAAAGCCGCCCTCGGGCGGCTTTTTTTATGGACCTAATCGCCGCGGCTACTTCGCCAGGGCATAAATAGACTCAATGATTTCGACCACCTTAAGGCCTTCGAGGGCATTGGTGGTAATTGGACGGGTGCCTTCAAGCACGTCGCGCACGTTTTCGTACACATAAATGTGGTTGGCGGCCGAACCCTTGTAGGGGCCGTAGTCGTTTGGCGGATTGCTGGGAGCGAGCGTGGGCATCTCGTAGCCTTCGATGTGGCAGTGGACCACTTCGTTCATGTACTGCCCGGCCACCTTGATGCTGCCCTTGGAGCCGATTACCGTCATCGAGCTCTCGAGGTTGGCGTCCCACACGCTGGTGCTGTAGTTCAGCGAACCGAGGGCCGCGCCGTGCTGGGGCAGCGCAAAATGTACCAATCCGCTGTCTTCAAACGCAATACTGTGGCTGTGGTTGTAGTTGCGGAGCAAGGCGCTCAGCGGCTTTACGTCGCCAAAAACCCAGTACAAGATGTCGATAAAGTGGCTGAACTGCGTGAACAGCGTCCCGCCGTCGAGGTCCTTCGTGCCGTGCCATCCACCCGCGTGGTAGTAGCGGTCGTCGCGGTTCCAAAAGCAGTCAATATGAACCTGGTAAATGTCGCCTAAGTGCCCCTCATCAACTACGGCTTTGAGCCATTCTGAAGGAGGAGAGTAGCGGTTTTGCATCACCCCAAACACGTAGCGACCGTGCTGAAGCGCCGCGTGAAGCACGCGTTCTGCGTCGGCCTTGCGAAGGGCCATCGGCTTTTCAATGATTACGTGCGCCCGAGCATTTAGGGCCGTTAGGGCATGATCCGCGTGCAGTCCGTTGGGGCTGGCGATGGCCACCACATCTACGGCGTGCTTCGCCAACAGCTCTTCAAGGTTTCGGTAGTGCGGAATCTCAGATGTTAAGCCCAGTTCCTCGGCGGATTTTACGTCGCAGGTCGCCACGAGCTGGGCTCCGCGGACGTTGCGGATCATTTCAATGTGGCGTTGGCCGATGCGGCCGCAGCCGACCACGGCAAAAGTCGATGAACTCATGGTTGAAGTCGTTGCGCCGTCCATGTTTCGTCAGCGCTTAAGTTAAATTGAATGCGGTCGTGCAAGCGGCTTGCCCTACCCTGCCAAAATTCGATGCGGTCCACCGCCAGGGCAAATCCGCCCCAATGGTCGGGCCGGGAAACGCCGTTAGGGTTGGCCTGCTGAACCTTAGCCCATTGAACCTCCATGTCGGCCCGAGAAGTAATGGGCTGGGACTGGCTTGAAGCTACCGCGCCCCACTGACTTCCCAGCGGGCGGCTGGCGAAGTAGGCATCGCTTTCGTGCGCCGGAATTCGGCGAACAAGCCCGCTAATACGAACCTGGCGCTCCAAGCTCGGCCAAAAAAATAGGGCGTGCGCTGAGGGGTTCTTGGCCAAATCACGCCCTTTTTTGGATGCGTAGTTCGTGAAAAACACGAGGTCGCGGCCCCGAAGTTCCTTAAGTAGGACGATGCGCGCGTCGGGTTGCCCTTCCGCCGAAACCGTGCTAAGGGCAAAAGCAGTAGCGTCCTCTGCACCGGAGGCGAGGTATTCCTCGAGCCAAGCCGCAAATTGCGTCATCGGGTCGGCGTTCAGCCAACGGTCGTCTAGGCTCCCCTTGACATATTCTTTGCGGTCGTCGTGCAGCGCCATATTTGCGCTAAATTAGTTCGCATGCAGGGCAAACCGGGCGATTTTTTACTCGCGCATCCGTTATTGGACGACGAAAACTTTGAGCGCAGTGTGGTGCTGTTGACCCAATGGGACGAGGAAGGTGCCGCCGGCCTGATTATCAATCGATTAAGCGATTACACCCTCGATCAAGCGCTTAAAGGCGCCTGGCCCGCTTGGCAACTTTACTTTGGCGGACCGGTACGCACCGACTCGCTCTATTTTCTGCATCAGCGCCCCGATCTTATTTCGGGCGGAGCCCTTCTTAGTGCCGGCCTATATTTTGGCGGCGACTTTGACGCGATGCATTATGCGGTGCGCAACGAGCTGCTCGCGGAGGACGAAATTCTCTTTACGGCAGGCTACGCCGGCTGGACCCAGGGCCAGTTAGAAGGCGAGCTCGAAGAAGGAAGTTGGGTTCTTCAGTCCGCGGAACACCCAGCGAATTGGTGGAAGCATGACCAACTCTACCAAAACTTAGCGAGAAACTGGCCCGATGACCTAAAGCTCTGGGTGAATAAACCTGAGGTTCCTTACTGGAATTGAGCTACTTCTGATCGCGACTGAACTAAGGCTTGCATTTGCTCCGCCACCGACGATGCATAGGTCGTCTTGCGAAATTGGCGCACCGCTGCAACCCCGTGAATGCTGTTGGTGAGCCATACCTCTTGGGCTTGCTGTAGGGCAAACGGGCTAAACAATTCCTCGCGCACGCGCAACCCGAGTTGCGGAGCCAAGCCGAGCACCACTTCGCGCATCACGCCGCGCAACGCACCGGAATCCAAGGGTGGAGTCCAGAGTTCCGCACCATTTAAAAATAGCACGTTGGATTTTGAAGCCTCAAGGACCTGATTGTCGGTATTGAGGATCAGTACCTCGTCGACGCGCTGTTCGCGCGCAAATCCTGCGGCGAGCACATAGAGCAGGGCATTCGACGACTTGACGTTGCCCAGCAATCCTGACGCCTTGCGGTGCTCCTGAAACAGTCCGAGCTCAGGACGCCCTACAGGCTGAGGGTACCCCACGTGATCTAACGGCTGAGCCTCAACTTCCCACGCAATAGATCCGTCGAGGGGCGGCGCATAGCCTAAGGTTCCGCAGCGACTTACCTGCAAGCGAAGTCGGTAGTCGCGCTGGACATCGAGGCGATCGAGCCCCAAATCGGCCAACCAACCTTGCGGACTCCAATGTTCCGGAATCGGCATGCGAAGAATCCGCATGCCAGCTAGGAGCCTAAAGTAATGTTCCTCAGGATGAAGCACGCGACCGCCTGAAACCCGCATGGTTTCAAACAGCCCGTCTCCGTAGGCTTGCGCCCGATCCATCATTAGGCGGTAACGCCGAAGAGCTCTGCCATGCGCTTGCCGATGTGGGCCGGTGAATCGACCACCTCCACGCCGCATTCGCGCAAAATGGCTTTTTTGGCCTGCGCCGTGTCGTCCGCACCGCCGACAATGGCTCCCGCGTGGCCCATCGTGCGGCCCTTGGGAGCGGTTTCGCCCGCGATGAATCCTACAACCGGCTTGCGGTTGCCATTTGCTTTGATCCAACGAGCGGCTTCTGCCTCGAGCTGGCCGCCGATTTCGCCGATCATGACGATGCCCTCTGTCTCGGGGTCGTTCATCAGCAGCTCCACGGCTTCGCGCGTAGTCGTACCGATGATCGGGTCGCCGCCAATACCGATGGCAGTGGTGACGCCCAATCCCGCTTTAACCAGTTGATCTGCGGCTTCGTAGGTTAGGGTTCCGGACTTAGAAACAATACCAATCTTGCCCTTTTTGAAGACAAACCCGGGCATGATACCCACTTTGGCCTCGTCTGCGGTGATCACACCGGGGCAGTTGGGGCCAATTAAGCGAACTCCGCGCTTGGTCACGTAGGCCTTTGCCTTCATCATGTCGGCCACGGGAATTCCTTCGGTGATGCACACAATGACCTTAATGCCGGCGTCTGCGGCTTCCATGATTCCGTCGGCGGCAAACGCGGGCGGAACAAAAATGATGGAAACGTCAGCTCCCGTGGCGCGCACCGCATCGCTTACGGTGTTAAAAACGGGGCGATCTAAGTGCATCTGGCCACCTTTTCCGGGCGTAATCCCCCCGACCACATTGGTTCCGTAGGCGATCATTTGCTCGGCGTGGAAGCTGCCTTCCTTGCCCGTAAAACCTTGGACGATAATTTTGGATTGCTTGTGGACCAGGACGCTCATGACGGTTTCAAGGATTAGCGGTTAATTGCGCGGCAAAAGTACGACGGGCTGGGCGGATTAGCGGACGATATTCATCTCGTCGATCAGGTGCTGAGCACCCGCAAATTCATCGACGACCCAGAGCACGTAGCGCACGTCAACCATGATGTTGCGGCAGCGCTGCGGCGTGAAGTAGAAATCGCTCATGGTCCCCTCCCACACACGGTCAAAATTGAGCCCAATCAACTCGCCTTTGGCGTTAAACGCAGGACTTCCTGAATTACCGCCCGACGTATGGTTCGCGGCCAAAAAGCAAACCGGAAGTTCGCCGTTAGCCATGGCGTAGTCGCCGTACTGCCGTGCTTCCAGCTTGGCGCGGTAGGCCTGCGGAAGATCAAATTCGTAATCCCCAGGACGGTACTTCGCCAGCACACCGTCGGCGGTGGTGTGGGTCGTGTAGCGCATTCCGTCGGCCGGAGAAAATCCGCCCGCTCGCCCGTAAGCCACCCGGAGCGTTGAATTTGCGTCAGCGGCAATAGGTGCCTTCTTCGCCGCGGCGTACTCGAGCTGCACGGCCATCCAATCCTTCATGCCCGACTGATACGTCGACTCCGCGGGCGTAAGACCGGCCATCACCGCGCCCAACTCGTCGCGAAGCCGTCCGTTCAGCCCGAGCGCAAAATGTGCCTTAGCTTGAGCGTCAAACGCCTCCCACGAGGCACCTTCAGCAGGCAAGACGGGCACCGACGCCACGACCCCGACCTGCGTAAACGCGAACAAATCGAGTTCAGAATGCGCCACCTTGGGGTTGGTATTCCATGCCGCAATCAGGCGCAGGGCGGCCCGGCGGTCCAGTTCGGGGTTCCAATCCTTGTAGAGTTCGCGCAATGCCGCCCGGTATTTGTCGAGGTTTTCACCCATGGCCAGGGCCTTGAGGTAGGCCGATGTTAGGCGGCTCCAGGTCACGAGTTCCCAACGCGGCAATAGTTCCTGGTAGTACAGGGCTGTCCATCGGTCGCGCTCAAGGCGCTTGTTTTCTTCGGCAAAACGCGCGGACAGGGCTCGACCTTGGGCCGAAAAATTCGCAACGCGCGCCTCGCGAGCGGCCAGCGTATCAAGGCCTGAAACCTCGCCCATTCCTTCGATTTGGCCAATCCACTTCTTCCAGCCGTTGGCGACGCTCGCGTACTTTGAGGCGTACTGAATCTTCACAGCGGGGTCCACGCGCATGGCGGAATCCCAGGTTCGCAGCACCTCGTAGCGCATTGCTACCCGCGTCGGTAGCATCACGTCGAGCTGCTGCTTGACTTCGGCTACGGGCATGTAGCTGTCGGTGCGGCCCGGGAAGCCGTAAATCAAGGTGAAGTCCCCCTCCTCGACTCCGCGAAGGCTGATGGCCAACGGCTTAGCCACGTTCATTGGAACATTACTCGAACGGTATTCAGCCGGACTTCCGTCGGGCGCCGTGTACACGCGAAACAGCGAAAAATCGCCCGTATGGCGCGGCCACACCCAGTTATCGGTGTCCGATCCGTACTTGCCCACCGAGCTGGGCGGCGCGCCCACCAAGCGCACATCAGGATAGCGGCGTGCGCTGGTGAGCACGTAGCGGTTGCCGGCAAAAATTGCCTTGACGCTGTGGATCCACGAGGCATCGGGCTTTGGCTGAGCAGCAGCCACAGCCTTCATGGCCTCAGCAGGTTCCTTGCCCTGGGCCACGAGCGAATTCACGCGAAGGGTGACGTCTTCGGTGCGCAGCACAAAGTCTACGTACAATCCAGGGTTGGGCTTCTCGTCGGCATACGTGGCGGCCCAGAACCCATGCTCCAGCAGGTTGTCTTCGAGGCTGGAGTGCGACTGAATCGCGTCGTACCCGCAGTGGTGGTTGGTCAGCACGAGGCCTTTGCTTGAAATCACTTCACCCGTGCAAAATCCGCCAAAGTGCACCACCGACTCGTTGAGTCCGCCGCCCGTCGCCGAATACACCGTGGCGGGCTTCATCACCATGCCTTTAGCCTTCATGTCTGCTGTTCGGCTGGCGACTTCGTGCGGAAACCACATTCCTTGCGCCTGCATCGAGGCTGAACCGAGGGCGGTCGTTGTTAGGACCGCCAAGAACATCTTCTTCATCCCCCTAAGATACGGATGCCTAAAACGAAAAAACCCGCCAAACGGGCGGGTTCCGAGTCAAAAATTCAACGCCGATCACGTAAGCAAGCCGCCGTCGACTTGAAGCACCTGGCCGCTGATGTAGGCCGACAGGTCGCTCGCCAAAAAGACGCAGGCATTGGCCACGTCTTCGGGCTGACCGCCGCGCTTCAACGGAATCGCGTCGCGCCACGACTGAACTACCTTCTCGTCGAGCACTCCGGTCATTTCGGTCTCAATAAATCCTGGAGCAATGGCATTGCAGCGAACGCCGCGCGATCCCAGTTCGAGCGCCACCGACTTGGTGAACCCAATGATTCCCGCCTTTGATGCCGCGTAGTTAGACTGGCCCGCGTTGCCCTTGATTCCGACGATGCTCGAAATGTTGATGATGCTGCCCGAACGCTGCTTGAGAAAGTAGCGCTGCACATGCTTCGTCGTGTTAAACACCGATTTGAGGTTGGTCGAAATCACTTGGTCAAAATCCTCTTCGCTCATGCGGAGCAGCAAGGTGTCTCGGGTGATTCCGGCGTTGTTGACGACCACGTCGATTTGGCCAAAGCGGGCCACCACGTCTTCGATTAGTTTTTCGGCCTGCTCGCCGCTTGAGGCGTCGCTGCGAAAGCCGGCTGCTTCGCCGTACTGGCTGAGTTCCACTTCAAGCGCTTGACCACGCTCTACGCTGCTGAGGTAGGTGAACGCCACCTTGGCGCCTTCTTGGGCAAAGCGTTCGGCGATGGCCTTACCGATTCCTTTAGATGCGCCGGTGATTAAGGCGACTTTTCCGTCAAGTAGTCCCATGGGTATTTAGTTTGGGGCCCAAGGTACGCTCGGCGAGCCACGCGGAACAAAGTCCGATCAACCAACCCGCCACCACGTCTTCGACCCAATGGTAGTGCAAGAACAACCGACTTAGCCCCACGCCAACGCCCAAGGCCAGATAAAACCAGCTCCATTCAGGCTTTCGGTAGGCTAAGAAAAGCGCCAAAAAGGCACCCGTTGCGCTGTGTCCCGAAGGAAACGTTTTAAGCACTGCAGGCTCCAGCAGCACCGAGTGCCGAATGCCCTCAACGACGCCGTAGGGCCGGGCCAAATCGGGCCAAATCAGATTTTTGGCCAGCTGCGGAACCAAGGCCGACGCGGCAAACCCCAGCAAGAACACTGTCCATTCCGCGCGGGTGCTGCGCCGAAGCGCCAACCATAGGGCGACAACAAGCGCAAATCCGCCGTCTCCCAAGGCGGTGAACCCGTGCATAACAGCAAAAAACGGAAGGTTATCGAGCGACCGATGCAGCTCGTGGCTTCCGAGCGCCAGGTTTAGGGCTGCAAGCACCGCCGCAGAGGCACCAAAAAGGAGTACGGCTCGGGTCAGGACCCGATCGTGCGCAGGAGCGTCGTAATCTGGCTTTGCCACAGTGACCTCATTTCGTGTTCTTCGTCGGGCTCCACGTTGTCGGTCACCGTGAGCAGTCCGTCGCCCGTAAGGTCATCCACATCAATTCGGAACTCAAACGAAAAGCGGTTGGGGCTGTCGTCGTGCTCCCATTTGTACTGAATAAAGAAGTTGGTCTTTTTGCGGACTACCGTCGCCACTTCTTCGGTTTCGCCCCAAAAAAATCGGTAGGTGTCGCCACGCGAATTGACGTCGTCGCAAAACCATTCCGACAGTCCGCTGGGCGTACTTAAGAAGGAGTAGAGCATTGCAGCTGAGCAACGCACTGGAAACTCGATAATTAGCGGAACGCGGTCAGACATAGGGCGAATCTTGGGTTGGAGCTGCAATATAACTTCTCGGTCCATTTACGCACGAAAAATTTGTGCCGTATTTAGAACTGATTAAAATCAGGTAATCAGCGCGCGGACTTTTCGACCTTTCGCTTATGAACCTCAGATCCTCCCTCCTCGCCTTTTTGGTGGGCGTCGTTGCGGCATCAGCCCAAGATGCGCGCCATGCCCACGCCAGCCGCTACGCCTTTGCCCCGAGTGGCTACAGCATCCCCAAAGACAGCGCCTACCTCAATGTGGTCGGTCCGTTGGTCGATTTTCAAATCGGAATTACCGACCATTTTTCAGCAGGAATCGGCACCCCCCTATTTCTCGGCGTCTACGGAACCGCTTCGTATGGCCTTGAGCTAGCGCCTAACGTCCACGCCAAGGTGGGCGCCCTCGCCGGAGTTCCTGTGGTGGGTTTGGGCAGCTTCGCCCTGCCTTTTGCCGTCGGCACCTACGGTAGCCCCGCTTCTAATGCGTCGCTGGGACTCGGCTATTTGAGCGTTCGCGGCGAAAACCTTCCCGACATCCGTTCTGGACTCGCCTACAACCTCAGTGGCTACCAGGCATTTGGCGCTCGTTTTGGTTTCACCGCGGAACTGTGGCATTTTGCTTCTGAAGATGTTACGGCCGTTCTCCCGGCACTGCGCATTTACAGCCGCCGCAGCACTTCGTACTTCAATGTAGGATTTCTAAACGCCCGCTATCCTAAAAACGAGCCCACCGTGCTGGGCTACGACACCAATTTTGACGGAATCGTGGATACCCAGGACCCCAACCTCGGTGGGGTTGCCGTTCTGGACTACCTCAACCGTACTCGGGTCTGGCGGCGACTCACCCTTCCCGCCTTCACCTTTGCCTACTATTTGTAGGACACCTTTGCGGAATCCCTCACGCTACCCTACTTTTGCCGCCCATTCCGGCGAGGTAGCTCAGATGGTTAGAGCGCAGGATTCATAACCCTGAGGTCGGGGGTTCGATTCCCCCCTTCGCTACTCGGAACACCAACCCAGGCCCCTCGGCCTGGGTTTTTTCATTTATGGCCGAGCCAAGCTCGCTTGAGTGACGGTTATAAATGAAAAAACCGAGGGCAGCGCAGCTGCCTCGGGTTGGTGTTCCGAGTAGGCACACCCTCCAGGGAACATGGGCCGCTTCGCGGCCCACTAGTCCCCAACGCCCCTTGCCCTCTTGACGAAGGCTCCAATCGCCGCGTGAACTACCTTTCGCCCATCCGCCAAAAAAAACCAATCATGACCGAACGACCCGACGCCGCCTTTCACGAAAAAAAGGACAAAAACAAAAAAACCACCAACTACGGCGGCGGTCAAAAGCTGAAAATGAAAAAGGCTTTGAAGTACAAAAAGCCAATTACTCGAGGATCCAAGAAAAAATAAGCCGTTTGGTGCACCCGGCCAACGGCTATCGGGGGCGAAACCCAAACGGCAAGTCCGGTAAATTGTACTCGGTCGCCATCAAAATCACGGCGTCAAATTCGCGCCAACGCACCTCGGCCTCACCAGCCCCAAGAGGCCGCTTGGCGTGTTCCTTGGTAACCGATGACGCGCCGTAAAACCAAAGTTCCCAGCCGTTCGAAAGCACATCGAGTGCCCCGGTCTTAATCATCGTGTACGCAAAACTGTCGGCGATCAGCAAAACCCTGGGCTTATCGTCGCCCCACGGGCGCGCCGCATGGAGCTCGGGGTACCACTGCCGCTGCATCTCCGGCATCGCCAACACGTCAAGACGCCGCGCCAAATCGTAGTCGTCATCGAGCTGTACCCCATCGAGCCAACGACCGTTTGCGAGGTACAGCCCTTGGCTGGGGCGCTGCAGCAGGTGCGCTAACGCGGAATCCACGCCGGGCATGCACTGAAGCAAGCCAAATTGGTTCCAGTGAATTCCCGTATTCGCAAAAACAGGAGGTCCGCCTTCAGCTTTTTGGCGGAGCATCTCGTGCATCAGGTCCAACACAGGCGTCTGGCGGCTGGTCGACGTAAAGCGTTCGTACACAGACACCGAGCGCGGAGCGCGGCGGAGCTCCACGGGCAGCTTTTCGGGCATCATGCGGACTTTATTGGGTGCCACAACCACCAAGAGCGGAACCCCCGACTGACGAAGGACGGACGCCAACTGGTCGATCGAATCGGCCTGCGCTCGCCAAAAAGGCTCTTTTGGGGCATTTAACCCCGCGTAGGCCTCATAGTGGTTGAACGCAAACAGCTGTCCGTCTTCTCCCAAAAGCACGTAGTTGGTGGACTTATCAAAGGCCCAATACACTGCCTGGTTGTAGCCTCGAATAAGCCATGCTCGGAACGGAAACTCCCAAGCGAACCATTCCGCGAACTCGGCTTGCCATGCACCCGAAGCCAATCGCTCAAGCCGAGGTGTTCCGAGTGCTACCGGCTGTTCCACCCCTCCCAGTTCCGCACTTTTTACTCCCAGCATTAGCGCAGCGAGGGGCAGCCAAAGCAACCCCATAATTACTGCCGCTATTCCTTTCTTGAGCATGCTAAAACCGGAAGTAAATGAACGGATTATAACCGCTAGTCGCCAGCTTGGCTGAAGACGCAAGAACAAGAAGCACCGCAAGAAGCGGCCAGATGAGGCTGCGCCCGCCGGTGCGACTCAGGTAGGCCGCCTCGGCGTGATCCCACGACCTGCGAACCGGCCAAAACGAGGCGAGCGCGGCAATTCCGAGTGCCGCATAGACATGCGCATGGGGATCGAGTGCCCCGTCAAAGCACACCAACGCCCCGATCCACGTTCCTGCGTCTGCCAGGGATTCAACCCGAAACAGCACCCAACCGACCGTAACCACGGCAAACGTTGCCAACGTGCGAAGCGCCGCTGGAATGCGCGGCCATCGGAAGCCCAATGCAAGGCGTTCCATGACCAACCAAAGCCCGTGGTACAGGCCCCAAACCACAAAATTCCATGAGGCTCCGTGCCACAAGCCCGAACACGCAAAGACCACCACCAGGTTGACGTAGGTGCGACCGGTCCCAAGCTTGCTCCCTCCGAGGGGAATGTAGAGGTAGTCCCGCATCCACGTACCGAGCGAAATGTGCCAACGCCGCCAAAATTCCGTAACGCTTTGGGCGCGGTACGGCATATTAAAGTTTTCCATAAACCGAAAACCCATCATGCGCCCCAGGCCTATGGCCATGTCGGAGTATCCCGAAAAATCAAAGTAAATCTGAAAGCTGTAGGCCAGCAGCGCGGTCCATGCCGAAGCACCGCTCACCGGGTCGTGAGCAAAAATGGGGTCTGCGATCGCCCCCAAGTTATTGGCAATGAGTACCTTTTTGGCCAAACCAACCGCAAACCGCACGAAGCCCACGATGCGGTCGTCGTACGAGGTCGTTCGCTCCGAAATCTGATCGGCCAGATCCTGGTAGCGAACGATGGGTCCCGCGATTAACTGCGGAAAAAGCACGACATACAAGGCATAATCGGCGAACCGTGAAAGCGGTCCCTTGACCCTGCGGTACACGTCGACCAGGTAGGAGATTTTTTGAAAGGTGAAAAAGCTAATTCCAATGGGCAGGGCCACCTGCACCCACCCAGGTGCGTCGCCACCGGGCACCGCTCCCAAATCTCGGAGCATACCGTAGCCAAACTCCGCATACTTGAAGTAAACCAGCAACCCCAAGTTGGCCGCAAGCCCCACCGCGAGCCAAAGCTTTCGCATCGAGCGCTCCAATCGCTTGGCCACCGAAAAGTCAAGCATCAACGACCCCAAAAGCACGAAGATGAAGCTTCCTCCTCCCCACGCATAAAAGAGGCACGACCCCACCAATGCCCAGGCGTTGCGGTACCGGTCTGGGAGTGCAACGTACCCGCTCAGGAACAGCGGCAAGAACCCGAATACAAACAGGAGGCTACTAAAAACCATCAGCGCAAAGGGCTTTGTGATTTCGCAGCACGCGCTTAAACCGCATCATCGCTTGCCCTTGGGGCGTTCTTCCCGGTAACCAGGGCCCGGTTGATGAAAATCTTTGGGGCGCGGACCCTCGACGCGCTCGGTGGGTCCGCCGTCGCTGTACTTGACCGCTTCAAGGAGCTGGGCTACTTCGCGGTCCGTCAATTCCCTCCACGCTCCGGTTGGCAGCCCTGCGTCGGTGAGGTGCATGATCCGTTTGCGTTCCAAAATGGAAACCTCATGGCCAACGTATTCGGCCATGCGGCGAATTTGGCGGTTGAGTCCTTGAACGAGGACGATTTTGTAGGCGCGCGGACTGATGCGCTCAATGCGGCACGGTAGCGTTCGCGTGCCCAGCATCGGCACCCCTCGGGCCATGGCATCGAGTTCGTCGTCGCTTATTGGGCGCCGGACTTGAACCCAGTATTCTTTAGGGTGGGCGTTGCCGGCCCGCAGAATTTTATTGACGGAATCACCGTCGTTGGTCAAGAGCAAGAGTCCGCGCGAGTCTTTATCGAGCCGGCCAACAGTGAAAACGCGTTGGGGATAGCCAATGAAGTCAACCACGTTGCCTCGAATAGACCGATCGGTCGTCGACGTAATCCCTTCGGGCTTGTTGAGTAAAAGGTACACGGGCCGAGGCTTGGCCTGGGTGTCGACTTCGCGACCGTGAAGCTCTACGACATCGCCCTCGCGCACGGTATCGCCGAGCACTGCGACCCGGCCGTTGAGGCGCACGGCGCCCGCTTCAATCGCGCGATCGGCCTCGCGTCGGCTGCAGTGCCCATGGCTACTGAGGTACTTGTTAATTCGCGTTCCCGTGTCCATGCTGCTGCGAATGTACTTCGCCCTACCCCCAAAAGAAAGCGCCGGACCCTTGAGTCCGGCGCCGCCTTAACGTGAATATAGATTTATTGGATGGTGATTCGCTGAACCGACGCTCCCGATGCGGCGGGTGCGGCCGGTTTATTTGTGGTCAATGGGGTAAAACTGGGCGTTTTCTTGCGTACGATGTTGAAGCCTACGGAGGTTCCGATGCGCCACGAATCGCCGCGGCCGGGGGTTACGACAAACACGTTGATCGGGAAGTTCATTTTACCCGACTTAAATGTTTTGCCGAAGCCGAGGACCAAACCGGTGGACACCGTAAGGTCACCGCGGGAATCCAAGCGGGTAATAACGTCTTTACCCATGGGATTGTATCCGGCACTTCCGCGGAGAATGAAGTTGCTGCCCTCTAAGTAGCCTTCGGCAGTAACCGTGGTGGTAAAGTTGGGGCCCACCGCAAACTCCCAACCGGTGCGGCTGTTGCGCATCCCCATGAGCACGTTGGCGCTGGGAATCACCCGTCCGTATTCCAAACCGGCAATCAACGGAATGAATTCAAACAGGGCCTGAAAATCGCCGCTGTTCACAAACACCTGCTCAAATTGGTACCCAAACGAGGTTAGGGCCGGAAGGCTGTACCCAAATCCGCCCGTTTTGGGGTCGGCCATCAGGATTTTCTGGCTCGGACCAAATACGCCGGTCACACCCAAGCGCGGTCCGTTGTTGTTAATCACTGCCGTTTCTGGGTTGTTCAGGGCGCTCTCGTATTCTTCGCTGATGGTCAGCTTTTTAATGAGGTTTTCGTCGTTGGGAACCGCTAAAAGATCTTTGACGGCCACCTCCATCATCGTCAGGTTTTGCTGCGGAATATTCAAGTATACCCGACTCGCAGACTCCGTGAAACTGCCCTTGGCAACATCGTACAAACGAACAGTAACCGCTACGCGATCACCCAGGACGTCGTAGGAGCCAGTAAGCAGAAAGTCGCACTTCAAGCGCTTGCCGATGTCTTCGAGGCAAATTTTGGAGTAGCAGCCTTTGAGGTCAACCTTGTCGCGCTTGGAGATGTACTCGATGTCGTACTTATCAACAATTTCAAATTTGTTGATGCGTATGAGTTCAATGGTCGCCTTATCAATAAGCTGCTGGGCATCAACCGGATAGTTGCGCACATCAAAATCGAGAACCGCTAGGGTTTTCTTTGATTCGGTTTGCGCTTGAGCGAAACTACCCAGGGCGAGAGCGGTGAACAAAAGGGTAGATTGAATAAGAGTCCGCATAAGAGTTGAATTGGTTTGTGCAAAGAAGCAAAAAGCAACGATACTACAAAACGCAGATTTTACCGCAGCCTTCAAATCAATCAGCACAATCTGCCAAATTCAGCACCGGGATCCTTAGCCAAATTCGCACTATGAAGCTTTACCCAATGCCCGAAGCGCAGCCCGGCGAACACTCGGACCTATTTGCGACGGCACAAGTGGCATGCACGCCACTAGTAATGAGGAAATTTGCTCAAAATTGGCCCGCGAATCAATGGACGTGGGACGACCTTAGGCTTGCCGTTGGCACGCGAACCACGGGAGTGCGGGGAAGCGCCTTTGCGAACGGGCAATCGACTACCTTTTTTCCCAATCCCATTGCCCAGAAACCCATAGCGGAGTACTTCAAGCAGCTCGAGCGAAACGAGCCGTCGGACGAACGCCTCTTCGCGTTCAATCTGCGCGCCGCTGCGCCCAAGCTGGAACACCGAAATGCAGCCCGATTTCGCCCGCTTGGCATCAGCGTGGCTGAAATTCCCGCGTACTTTTTTGGCGCACCCGGCAGCGACACCCGAATTCACTACGACTTTGACTGGATTGACCTTTTGCTCAGCCATTTTAAGGGTCAAAAGCGGGTACTGCTCTTCGATCAAAACCAAAACGATCGGCTTTACCAAATCCCGGGAACGGTGCATTCCGCGGTAGATTTCAGCAAACTAGAGACCGTAGCGCCAAGGTTTCCGCTCCTTTCGAAACTCGAAGGCTATGAAGTGCTGCTTGAGCCCGGCGATACCCTCTACATCCCCAAAGGCTATTGGCACCACATTACCTACGTGACGGGGAGTTTCTCTATCACCTACCGCATTTGGCCTAAAAGCCTCACAGAATGGCTAAAAACGGGGTATTCGTGGATTACTGGTGGCAGCGACATTCTCCTCAATAAATTACCCGGAGTGGCCACCTGGCAAGCGCGCCGGCGAGCTGCCGCCTTTTTGGCTAAGTACGGACAGCCCCTTTAAAGGCTACCAAACACCTTGCGAAGCAAATCGGTCGTGCGCTGCACAGGATCTTGGCGGATTCGGTCCTCTTGAAGCGCAATTTCGCGAAAAAGTGCATCGGTTGCTTTTTGGTTCACGTACGCGACCAAGTCGGTTTGAATGTCTTCGGTACGTCCGAGCAATCGCTTGTTTTGGTTGATGGCCTTAGCCACCGGTTCCCAGTACTTCGCAACCTCAACTTCGTCCAGGGCACTTTGCACCGCTGGGCGAAAGGCTGCCTGAAGGGGTGACTCGGTCTCGCTGCGCAGGTATCGGGTGGCGGAACCCTGTCCGCCCCGCAGGATGCCAAGGGCGTCGCGCACCGAAATTCCGACCACCGCATCGCGAAAGATGGGAAACGACTTAGCCGCTGCGCGCTCAGCGCCTTCGTTGAGCTTCGTTTTAAGTTGCTCGATTTGGGGTTTTAGCGCTGCACGGAGCACTGGGTTAGCGTTGATTTTTGCTTCAAGGTCGGCCACTTCGGGCGGGAGGGCCAAACGGTACACTTCAGATTGCGCAAAACCCCCAGCGGCACCTAAAAGCGAAGAGCCCGACTTAACGCCCGCAACCAGGGCTTCCTTTAGGCCTTCTGCGACCTCAGACTCGGTGAGGGCCGCCGCCGACTTGGGGAGCAAGGTCGAAGCGGCCTTGGGAACGTTTAACGGCAACTTGACTTGGGCATGGCACGATAGGGCCAGTACGGCTACAGAAAGGGTAAGAATACGCATTCTGGTACGCATGCAAAGCTTGTGCCCCTTACCCAACAAACAGCGGCCGGTGGGCCATCATCGCCTTTACCTTCTCCCCTACGCGGTGCTGTACGCCCGTGTCTTCGGGGTTGCGGAGGACTTCGTCAATGAGGTCCACCACGGCTTCCATATCGGATTCCTTGAGGCCGCGCGTCGTGAGTGCGGGGGTGCCAAAACGGATTCCGCTGGTGATAAACGGCGATTTGTCGTCAAACGGAACCATGTTTTTGTTGGCCGTAATATGGGCCGCCACCAGGGCGTTCTCAGCCTGCTTTCCGGTCACGTTTTTGTTGCGAAGGTCGACGAGCATGAGGTGGTTGTCGGTTCCACCGCTGACGATGTTGTAGCCGCGCGCCACCATGGCCTTGGCCATTGCCTGAGCGTTTTGGCGCACCTGAACGATGTAGTTAAAGTACGTGTCGGTGAGCGCTTCGCCATAGGCCACAGCCTTGCCGGCGATTACGTGCTCGAGGGGTCCGCCCTGGATGCCGGGGAAGACCGCCATGTCCATAACGTGCGACATCATGCGGATTTCGCCTTTGGGCGTCGTGAGGCCCCAAGGGTTCTCAAAGTCCTGGCCCATCATAATCATGCCTCCGCGGGGTCCGCGCAAGGTCTTGTGGGTGGTCGTGGTGACGAAGTGGCAGTGCGGCATCGGGTCGTTCAGTAGTCCGCGCGCAACCAGCCCCGAGGGGTGGCTAATGTCCGCGAGCAAAAGGGCGCCCACCTCGTCGGCGATGCTTCGAAACTCGGCGTAGTCAATGTCGCGGCTGTAGGCGCTGGCTCCGCAGATGATCATTTTGGGCTTCTCGCGGTGGGCAATTTCGCGGATGCTCGCGTAGTTGAGCAGACCTGTTTCGCGGTCGAGGCCGTAGAAGGTCGCGCGGTAGGTTTGACCGCTGAAGTTTACCGGAGATCCGTGGGTAAGGTGTCCGCCGTGGCTGAGGTCAAAGCCGAGAATGGTGTCGCCGGGCTTCAAGCAGGCGAGGTAGACGGCGGCATTGGCCTGCGAACCGCTGTGGGGCTGCACGTTGACGTATTCGGCATCAAAAAGCTCAGCAGCGCGGTTGCGCGCGAGGTCTTCGACTTGGTCGACGATTTGGCATCCGCCGTAGTAGCGCTTGCCCGGATAGCCCTCGGCGTACTTGTTGGTCAGCACCGATCCGACGGCTTCCATGACGGCCGGAGAAGTGAAATTTTCAGATGCAATCAGTTCAATGCCTTCAACTTGGCGTTGGTGTTCGGCATTAATTAGGTCAAAGAGGGCGGAATCGCGGTTCATAGCGTGTAACTTGGGGGTAAAAATACGGCTATGGCGAGCTTTATTCCGGTCTCGGACGCATCAGATTTCAGCTTTTCAAACCTTCCGTGGGGCGCTGTGCGGTGGGCGGACCAAACGACGCACCTCGCAACTCGTTTGGGCGACACGGTGATCAGCCTAAACCAGCTCCGCCGTGCCGGCAAATTTGCTTCGTTTGCCGAACTTGAGCGCGACACCTGGAATGCGTTCATCGACCGCGGACCCGAGGCCTGGTCGGCCGTGCGCCGAGAGCTGCAGGATTTGTACCGCGCGGGGTCAGACTGGGAATCATCGCCGCAGCGCGCATCCAGCGAACTACCCGCTACCGAGGTTTCGAATGTGCTTCCCGTGCACATCGGCGACTACACTGATTTTTATGCTTCGCGGCAGCACGCCACCAACGTCGGCATGATGTTCCGCGATCCCGCCAACGCCCTGCTGCCAAACTGGTTGCACTTGCCCGTGGGGTACCACGGCCGCGCGTCGACGGTGTCGGTGAGCGGAACCGACGTCGTCCGCCCCAACGGGCAACGCAAAGGGCCGAACGACCCCTCACCCCTGTTTGGGCCTTCGGTAAAGCTCGATTTTGAGCTCGAAGTTGGCGTAATCCTCCAAGGGGGACCGCGCGACGGTACCGGAGTTTCGGTGGAAGATGCTGAACGCCACATTTTTGGTCTGGTCTTGTTCAACGATTGGTCCGCCCGCGACATTCAGCAGTGGGAATATGTGCCGCTCGGCCCGTTTTTGGCCAAAAATTTTGCTTCGACCCTAGGCGCCTGGATTGTGCCCTACGAGGCCCTGATCGAAGCCCGTTGCGCGGGCGAACCGCAAGAAGACCCGACGCCACTCCCCTACTTGCAGCAAGATCGCCGGGCATCGCACTGGGATTTGACCCTTGAAGTGGCCATTGCTACTGCCGACGGCCGAGAAACCGTTGTTTCGACCTCAAACGCCAAGCACCTGTACTGGAGTTTCGCCCAGCAAATTGCCCACCACAGCATCAACGGCTGCGTACTGCGCAGCGGCGACCTGCTGGCCTCGGGAACGATCAGCGGCGACGAGCCCGACTCCTACGGTTCCATGCTCGAGTTGACGTGGAACGGCACCAAGCCGATTCGACTGCACGACGGCAGCGAGCGCGCGTTCATCGAAGACGGCGACACGGTGGTACTCCGCGGTCGAACGACTAAGGGTCCGCGCATTGGATTTGGCGAGTGCCGCGCCCGCGTTTTGCCCGCAACGCCATGGCAGAAGTAGACTTTGAGAAGCTGGTCCGAGCGCAGTATCGGGCCTTGGTGAAGTCGGCCACCGAGCGCGGAGCCGATAAAGACGACTTAGCGCTGATAAAAAAAGCGTTTAAAGTCGCGAGCGACGCCCACAAGGATGTGCGCCGCAAGTCCGGTGAACCCTACATCACCCACCCGCTGGCGGTGGCCCAAATTGTTTCGCACGAAATTGGTCTGGGCCCGCAGTCGATCGCGGCTGCGCTGATGCACGATGTGATCGAAGATTCCGAGTACACGCGCGAAGATTTGGACCACCTCTTTGGGGCCAACGTCGCCTACATCGTCGAAGGGCTGACCAAAATCCAAGGGATTTTTGACATGCAAACGTCGATGCAGAGTGAGAACTTTCGCAAGCTGCTGGTGAGCATAAGCGACGACGTGCGGGTGGTTTTGATTAAAATGGCGGACCGCCTGCACAACATGCGCACGCTGAACTCGATGTCCCACGCCAAGCAGCTGAAAATTGCCTCAGAGACGCTGTACATCTTCGCGCCCCTCGCGCACCGCATGGGCCTGTATTCCTTCAAGCAAGAGTTTGAGGATCTAAGCTTAAAATACCTAGAGCCAGAGGTTTACCAAGAACTTCAAGACAAAATGGCCGAAGCGGAGGAGCTCGACGGGGGCTACCTCGAACGGTTCAGCCACAGCCTCGAAGATTTGCTTCACAGCGAGGGCTTTCACTTCAGCATGAAGCGGCGGACCAAGGGGGTTTACAGCATCCGCCGCAAGATGCAGAACCAAAATGTGCCGTTTGAGGAAGTGTACGACAAGTATGCGGTGCGCATTATTCTCGAGTCTTCGGCCAACCGCGAAAAAGCAGACATCTGGCGGGTGTATTCGCTGATTACTGCGATTTACCGTCCCAATCCGCGTCGCCTTCGCGACTGGGTGACCACGCCCAAGGCCAACGGGTATGAATCGCTTCACATCACGGTGATGGGCCCCGAAGGCCACTGGATCGAGATCCAGATTCGGTCCAAGCGCATGGACGACCAGGCCGAGCGGGGCTATGCCGCCCACTGGCGCTACAAAGAAGACGGTTCGGGAAGCGCCGCACTGGACTCGTGGATTGAACGAATCCGCGACGTCGTCGAGGGCCAAACCGACAATGCGGTTGAGTTTGTTGACAACTTCAAGCTTCAGCTTTTTTCAGACGAGATTTTTGTGTTCACGCCCCAAGGAAAAATGGTGACGCTCCCCAAGCGGGCCACCCCGTTGGACTTCGCATTTGAAATCCACACCGACCTTGGAATGAAAACCCTGGGCGCCAAGGTTAACGGCCAGCTGGTTTCGCTTGGACACCCGTTGCAGAACGGAGACCAAGTTCAAATCATCAGCAGCGACACGCAATTGCCCCAGGACGCATGGCTCGATTGGGTGGCCACGCCCAAAGCAAAGTCGAAGCTCCGCGCCTACTTCAGAGATCGCTTGCGCCTTCACGAATCCGAAGGAAAAGACAAGCTAACCCGACTTCTCAAGCGCGCCAACTTGGAGCTGAATCAGTCGACGACGCAGCGGATGCTCAATTTTTATGCACTGCGCACCCCCAAAGAGCTCTACCTCAAGTTTGGCAAAGGGGAGCTGGACAGCGACCGACTCCGCGATTTTTTGCGCGAAGACAGCGGCGGTTTTTACCAGTACATTTTGCGCAGGTTCCGCCCAAAATCCAAGGAAGGCAGCGTGAAAGACGTGTCCAGCACGGCCAATTTGGTGCTGTTTGGGCCCGACGAAGTGGTGCTGGAATACAAGCTCGCGCCCTGCTGCCGGCCGATACAGGGCGACGCTATTTTTGGCTTTATTGAAGAAAGCGGAATTGAAGTTCACCGCACCGACTGCCGCCATGCCGTTAAACTTCAGGGTCAGTTCGCGGAACGGGTGATCAAATCGGTCTGGAACCGGGGCACGCGACAAGGCTTCAATGCGGTGCTTCGGTTCTCTGGAATCGACTCCAAAGGCCTGATTCTCAAGGTGACCAAGGTGATTTCGAGCGACATGCAAATCGACATTCGCGCCTTCCACATCGACGGAAGCGAGGGCGTGTTTCAGGGAACCGTGAGCGTGCACGTGGCGGACCGAAGCCACCTCAGCGATTTAGTCCAGCGGCTCAAATCGGTGAAGGGCGTCGAGCGGGTTGAACGAGAAATCTCGAACCGCTAAGGCATTCCGATGTACTTGTGGGTCTGGAGGCCCAAGCGCCATTCGGGATGCTGCGCTAAGTAATCAATGATTTTGGGGAGTTGCGCGTCGCGGCGCGACCACTCGGGCTGCAGAAAGCGCTCGACCGACGGGGCGCAGCGTGCTGCGTGCTCTTCAGCCCACGCAAAGTCGTGGTCGTTGTACACAATGACTTTGAGTTCGTTGGCCAGCGCGTACCATTCCGGGAGCGGGGCTTTTGTTTTTTTGGGCGAAAGGCAGACCCAGTCCCAGGTTCCGGTGACCGGATAGGCCCCACTGGTTTCGAGGTGGACGTTGAATCCTCGGGCGCGGAGTCCCTCGGTTAAGGGCCCCATGTCCCACATCAGGGGCTCACCGCCCGTAATTACCACGGTGCGGTCGTTGGCCGAAGGCAGACCCAAGAGCACCTCAAGGGGCGTTACGGGGTGCTTGGTGGCGTCCCAGGACTCCTTGACGTCGCACCAGTGGCAGCCCACGTCGCAGCCGCCAATACGCATAAAAAACGAAGGCCTTCCGGTGTGGGCGCCTTCGCCCTGAACGGTGCGAAAGGCCTCCATCAGCGGCAGGGCCTGGGAATTAGCGGCGGCGTGCGGCATGCAGGGTGTTCATAAGTAGGCCCACGCGGGTCATCAAGCCCACCCCCCCGGGCACCGGGGTAATCGCTCCTGCGACGTTCATGGCGGAATCGAAGTCCACGTCGCCCACAAGTCTTCCGTCGACGCGATTAATTCCAACGTCCAAAACCACGGCGCCCGGCCGAATCATGTCGGCAGTGACGTACTTGGGGCGGCCGATCGCTGCGACCAAGAGGTCGGCGCTAAGGCAGAGCTCCTTGAGGTTCGACGTTTTGCTGTGCGCCAGCGTCACGGTGGCGTTGCCCATTTTGCTGTTGCGGCTGAGCAAAATGCTCATGGGAGAACCCACAATGTTGCTGCGCCCCACAACCACCGCGTGCTTGCCCGCGGGAGAAATTCCGTAGTGTTCCAGCAGCAACAGCATACCGTAAGGCGTTGCAGGCAGGTAGGTAGGCAGTCCGAGGGCCATCCGCCCCACGTTTTCGGGGTGAAAACCGTCCACGTCCTTCTGCGGATCGATCGCCAACAGGACTTCGTCTGGATTGAGGTGCTTGGGAAGCGGAAGCTGCACGATAAATCCATCTACCTCGGGATTCTGGTTCAAATGGGCTACGTGCTCGAGGAGCTCGGCCTGCGAGGTCCCCTCCGAAAGGGTGATTAGGGTTGACGCGAATCCAACTTCTTCGCAATCGCGAACTTTTCCTTTGACGTAGGCCTGGCTCGCGGGGTCTTCGCCCACGAGAATCGCCGCGAGGTGCGGAGCGCGTTTTCCTTGCGCCAAGCGACCGGCCACCTCTTTGCGAATGTGGGACTTCCAAGCCTGTGCCGCGTCGCGACCGCTAAGTATCTGTGCCATTAGCGCATGCGGTTCATCATCGACATCAACTGGCTTCGTCCGCCTTGGCCCTGCATCATTTTCATGACGCGACTCATGTCGTCAAACTGCTTGATTAGCTTGTTGAGCTCGGGCACGCTGCGTCCGCTGCCTGCGGCAATTCGCGCACGGCGGCTGCCGTTGATCAACGACGGGTTGCTTCGCTCCGCGGGGGTCATTGAGCGGATCATGGCCTCGACGTGCTTAAACGCATCATCGGGTATATCAATGCCCTTCAACGCCTTGCCAACCCCGGGAATCATGCCCATGAGGTCCTTCATGTTGCCCATTTTTTTGACTTGCTGGATCTGCTCGAGAAAGTCATCAAAACCAAACGAATTGGTTGCAATTTTTTTATTGAGCTTGCGGGATTGCTCGACATCAAACTGCTCCTGGGCACGCTCAACGAGCGAAATGACGTCCCCCATTCCCAAAATGCGGTCGGCCATTCGGTCGGGATGGAACACGTCGAGTGCTTCCATCTTTTCGCCCGTTCCAATGAACTTAATTGGCTTTTGGACCACTTGGCGGATGCTGAGCGCTGCCCCTCCCCGCGTGTCTCCGTCGAGCTTGGTGAGGATGACGCCCGTGAAGTCGAGCACATCGTGAAACGCTTTGGCGGTGTTGACCGCATCTTGGCCCGTCATGGAGTCCACGACAAACAGAATCTCTTCGGGACTCGTGGCGGAACGAATCGACGCTATTTCGCGCATCAACGCTTCGTCCACCGCGAGTCGGCCCGCGGTATCGATAAGGAGGTAGTTGAAACCGTTGGATTTCGCGTAGCTCTGAGCCTCGCGGGCAATGCGCACGGCGTCTTGCTCACCGTCCAGGCTAAATACTTCGATGCCGATTTGCGCTCCGAGCGTTTTGAGCTGGTCGATAGCGGCCGGGCGGTACACGTCGGCGGCTGCGAGGAGCACCTTGCGGCCTTTTTTGCGCTTGAGGTGGTTGCCCAGCTTAGCCGTGAATGTGGTTTTACCCGAGCCTTGAAGTCCGGCCATGAGCACGGTTTGCAGCCCGGTTCCGGTGGCGATTTCGCTCGCGGACCCTCCCATCAAGGCGGCCATCTCGTCGCGAACAATTTTGACCATGAGCTGGCCCGGCTCGAGCGACTTCAGCACGTCTTGGCCCATTGCTCGGTCCTTGACGCGGTCGGTGAACTCTTTAGCGAGCTTGTAGTTGACGTCGGCGTCGACCAACGCCCTACGGATGTCTTTTACCGCCTCGGCGATGTTTATATCCGAAATCTTGTTGCGCCCCGATAACCGGTGGAGCGCGGAGTCTATTTTTTCACTGAGGGATTCAAACATGATCCCTGCAAAGTTAGGCTATAGCAGGGAGCCGCAGCGGAACGTCCATGGCTAAAATAAACGCGTCCTGCTCCGCTCGAACCGAAATTTCAGCGCTTTCGGACACCCCCAAACCATCGCGGGGGTTCAGCATGTGTCCCGCGACCTCTGCGGCGCCCTCGATGACCAAGAAGTACACCCCATTCTCAGCGCGGCGAGGTGAATAGTTGCGCGAGGCGCCGGCCGGCAGCTTGGTAAGCGAGAACCACGCTTGCTGGTGAATGGGCATCGCCTCACCCTGCCCCATTGGATTGACGACCGGGTGCCACTCGCGCTCGAGGGCCTCGACGTCATAAAATCGTTGTTCGTACCGCGGTTCGACTCCCCGGCGCTCTGGAATGACCCAAATCTGAAGGAGCGAACACGGCTCGGTAGCACTGGCGTTGTATTCAGAATGGAAAACCCCCGTCCCCGCGCTCATCGCTTGGACCTCCCCCATGCGCAGTACCTCTTTGTTGCCCATCGAGTCTTGGTGTTCCAACGCCCCGGTCAACGGAATCGTAACGATTTCCATATTGTCGTGCGGATGCTTGCCAAATCCGGTTCCGCCCGCAATCCAATCGTCGTTGAGCACGCGAAGTACGCCATAGTGTATGCGCTCCGGGTTGTAGTAGCCGGCAAACGAAAACGTATGGGCGGTCTTGAGCCAGCCGTGGTCCGCAGTTCCGCGGCTCGATGCGGGATGTAAAACGGTCTTCATTCTGCAAATGTATGTTTAAACACGCGTATGCGCAAGCATTAAAAAAAACCGGTTGCCCGGTTTGTGAACCTAGAACTCGCGTTCTTCGCGCTCCTCCTTGAGTTCAATGCGAATCGGCTCACCCTCTACCCACGAAGGAAGCATTGAGGGTCCGCCCGCGGGAATTAGGTAGCCCCGCGCGCGATTTTTGGCGCCATCGCGACGAAACCGAACATCGACCGCTGAACCTACTTCCAAACTTCGAATCAGTTCAACGAGATCGCTTGGCTGCTCGATCGGGGTTCCGTTTACCGCAGCAATGACATCGCCCACCTGCAAACCGAGGGCCGCGGCGGTGCTGATTGGCTCCACCGACTGCACCGTTACGCCGCGCACGCCTTCGGTTGCTGCAATGCGTACGCCCAGCATTGCACCCGAACCAAATGGAGCACGAAGGACCATGAGCTGATCCGCACCCGATCCACTTAATGACTTAAGATCGAGGTCAGTACCGCTAAGCGCCGAATCGATTTGAATTCGAAATCCTTTGAGCACGCTATCTGAAGGCGATGCGATCAGGTTACCGTCTTTGATGACCACTACGCGCTTTTCGACGCGGACCTTGGGAGCTTCTTGAGCGAGTGCCGTCGCGGCGGTTGCGAGCAAAAGTGCAGCAATAAATGTTTTCATGTGGCAAATCGTTAACCGTAATTTCTGGTCCAAACCTACGGACCATTGCGGAATAAATAAAAAAGCCCCGGCGATGCCGAGGCGTTTTCGCGGTCGGGATGACTGGACTCGAACCAGCGACCCCTACGTCCCGAACGTAGTGCGCTACCAACTGCGCCACATCCCGCGATTGCGGGGGCAAAAGTACTCATTGGCGGACAAAAAAAACTACCTTTGGTGTCGGTTATGAAGTACCCCGCGTTCATTTTACCGAGCGTACACGTTGTAGATCCTCGGTCTCCGTTTCACGCTCAAGCTGTAGACCTCTTGATTTCTGACGGCCAAGTGCGGGCCGTGGCCGAACCCAACACCCTTAGCGATGCGCCAAAGCTTGAGTGGGCGCGCGGACACCTAGTTAGTCCGGGCTGGATCGACAGCCGGGCGCGCTGCGGGTCTCCAGGACACGAAGAGCGCGAAACCTACGAAACCCTCGCCGCAGCAGCCCTGCAAGGGGGGTACACGCACGTCGCGTTGATGCCGTCGACGCATCCGCCGCGCGACAACCGCCCGAGCATCGAAGCGATTCCCGAACCCGAAACCGTAGTCTGGATTCCGGTAGGAGCGCTCACGCAAGGCCTTCAGGGCGAGCGGCTTGCTGAGCTGGCCGACATGCGCGAAGCCGGGGCCCTTGCCTTTTCTGACGACAACCACGCCATCGACCGCCCGCACACGCTGCAGTTGGCTCTGGAATACGCTCAAGGTTTGGATGCCCGCGTCTGGAGCTTGCCGATGGAGCGGTCGCTCTGCCCCACCGGCGTAGCCCACGAAGGCGCCTCGGCACTGCGTTCCGGAATGGCTCCCATTCCCTCGGTAGCGGAGGTGCTTCGGGTGCAGCGCGACCTCGCCCTGGCCGAGTATGCTGGGGGCGGACTGCACCTTATGGGCATCTCCTGCGCCGAAAGCGTCCGCTTAATTCGCGAAGCCAAAGCGCGGGGACTCGACGTAACCGCCGATGTGTGCATTGCCAATCTTGTGGGCACAGACGGTGACGTCGAAGGGTACGACACCGCATACAAGCTTTTGCCTCCACTTCGCAGCACCGACGATCAGGCCGCTTTGTGGGATGGGCTTCGCGACGGCAGCATTGACGTCGTCGTAAGCGACCACCATCCTATGGACCACGAGCTCAAATCCTGCGAGTGGGGCAGCGCCCACTTTGGGGCATCGACGCTGGACGCCTGCTTCGGGTGGTACAACGCCCGTTCGGGAGATCCTGAGGACCTTGCCCTATGGGTTGAGGCGGCGGCGCACCGGCCGCGCGCGCTTTTTGGACTCGGCCCAGTGACCGTAAACGTTGGCAGCCCTGCCGATTTCACGATCTTTTCGCTCGACGAACTTCCTGCGCCCAGCGCAAGTATCGGTGTCAATCGACCGAAATGGCCCGTGCGCGGAACCGCCGTGGGCATTGTTCTCGACACCTTGGCAGTCCCCGCTACCGCTAGGCCTTAGGCACGTTCTAGACGCAATTGAAGTCCGTCGTAGGCCAAGTGCATGCCGTCGGGCAGCGCGGCGTCTTCGTCAGAATGAATGCCGAGGTGGTGCGAAATGTGGGTAAAGTACACGTTGGGCACCCCCGTGAGGCGGGCAAAATCAATGGCCTGATCCAAGGTAAAGTGCGCCACGTGCGGAACCTTGCGCAGTGCGTTAACCACCAAAATCTGCGCACCTTCGATTTTGTGGCGTTCCGAATCGGTCATTCCTGAGAGGTCAGTGAGGTAGACCACAGGGCCAATGCGGTAACCCAAAACCGGCCACGTGCCGTGAATTCCGAGGATGGGAATCCAGGTCTGGTCGCCAATGCGAAACGGTTGCGGATGCTGAATTCGGCAAACGTCAAATTCAGGCGCCCCCGGATAGCGTTCCGCGGCAAATGCATAAGCAAACTGCTGACGGAGCCGTGCTTCGACCCGCTCGGTCATCCAAACCGGCATGGGCCTATTTTGGGCAAACATTAGCGGGCGGAGGTCATCGAGTCCCGATACGTGGTCCATATGCTCGTGCGTAAGTACCACGGCATCGAGCCGCCCGCTGCGGGCGCGGAGCATTTGCTGCCTGAAGTCCGGTCCGCAATCAATCAAAACTTCGGTCGTTTCGGTGGCGATGCGCACCGAAGCGCGAAGGCGGTGATCGCGAGGATCCGCCGAGGTGCACACCGGGCAGCCGCAGCCAATGACGGGCACTCCCTGACTGGTTCCGGTGCCAAAAAAATCCAAGGAAATCGAGGGCATTGGGCCAAATGTACGCTACCTTTGAGTCATGGCTGACATGGTATTAAGTGCTGCGCAGAAGGCGCTCCGCACCAACTTAAATCCCAATGTTTACGGTTCGTTTGCCGAGATTGGCGCCGGTCAAGAAACGGTTCGCCACTTTTTCAGAGCCGGGGGCGCCTCAGGTACCATCGCCAAGGCGATGAGCGCCTACGACAAAGAGTTTTCTGATGCCATTTATGGCCAGGAGGCCGACGGGCGCTACGTCACCGAAACCCGCTTGCGCAAGATGCTCAACCACGAGTACCGCTTGCTTCACGAGCGAATTGACCGCCAAAAATCGCCCGACAAGTGCTTTTTTGCGTTCGCTAATACGGTGGCCACGATCAACTTCGCCAAGACGTTTAAAGGGCACGGTTGGTTGGGCATTCGGTACCAAACCCGACCCGACGGCGACGCAAACGAGGTCATTGTGCACGTTCGGCTGCACGAAGACAACGCCAAGTACCAGCAAGAAACGGTTGGCGCTATGGGGGTCAACTTGATTTATGCGGCCTACAACCTTTTTGATGAGCCCAAGAGGTTCTTGATGAGCTTGTACGACGGCATCGATAAGTCAGCCATCGAGATCGATTTGATCAACTTTTCAGGGCCCGACTTCGTACACGTGGACAACCGCTTAATGTCGCTTCAGCTGATTAAAAACGGCTTCACCGATGCGGTAATTTTTGGGCCCGAGGGCAAGAATTTGCTCCCCGCCGAACTCCTGTACAAAAAGAACATTTTGGCGATGCGCGGCAGCTTTAGGCCGGTAACGAAGGTCAATATGGACATGATCAAGAAGGGCTACAAGCAGTTCATCAAGTCGCAGAGCGTTGAAAAAGACGAGACGGTGGTCTTGTTCGAAATCACGCTCAACAATTTATTGGCCGACGGCAACTTGGACGAGCAAGACTTCTTGGACCGCGCCGACATTCTGTGCAGCATCGGCCAAACGGTGTTGATTTCTAACTACCAAGAATACTACCGCTTGGTCGACTACTTCGCCAGCTTTACCAAAAAGCGCATGGGCCTGATCATGGGAATCCCGTCGCTCCAAGAAATTTTTGAAGACAAGTACTACGACCACCTCACCGGCGGAATCCTGGAGGCCATGGGGCGCCTTTTCTCCAAGAAGTTAATCATTTATGCCTACCCGTTCCGCGGTGAATCGAGCATAACCACCACCGACGACATTGTGGTAAACGATTTGTTCCGAAACATTTACGACTACCTGAAGCAGGCACGTCGGGTGCGCGACATCAACGATTTTGATCCCGAAATTTTGAGCATTTGGAGCCGCGAAGTGCTCCGCAAGATTCGCAACGGCGAAGAGGGATGGGAAAGCTGCCTACCCACCTACGTCGATACCATCATCAAAGAGAAGGGCTTGTTTGGGTACCCCAAATCAGCCAAGTCGCTTCAGGCTTGAGCCTGGCTCAGGGCTGACTTGTAGCGATCCAAGCAACGCTGGCGCGCGAAAACGTGGTCCACAATGGGTTGTGGATATTCAGGCGTTCCGAATTCGGGGACCCATCGTTTGACGTACGTGAATTTCGGGTCGTAGGTCGTTTGCTGGCTCGCCGGGTTAAAAATGCGGAAGTACGGGGCCGCGTCGTTCCCCGATCCGCTGGCCCACTGCCACCCACCCACGTTGCTCGCCTGATCGAAGTCGAGAAGTTTTTGGGCGAAGTAGGCCTCACCCAAGCGCCAATCGAGAAGCAAGTGCTTCGTGAAAAAACTGGCTACGACCATGCGAACGCGGTTGTGCATGTATCCCGTGGCGTTGAGCTGGCGCATACCGGCATCCACCAGCGGGTACCCTGTACGGCCTTGGCACCAGCGCTCAAAGTGCTCGTCGTTGTGCTCCCACTGAATTAGGTCGTAGGCAGGCTTGATGGCCTTTTGCGGACTCTCGGGCGCGTGAAAAAGCACCATTTGGTAAAAGTCTCGCCAAATCAGTTCGTTGACAAAGGTGTCGCTCAAGGTCTGGGTAGCCTTGAGAAGCATCCGTACGCTGAGCGTTCCGAAGCGCAAATGCAGCCCCAAGCGAGTGGTGCCCTGCTCCAACGAGGGCGTGTTGCGGTTTTGCGCATAGTGCCTGATCTGATCTGCACTCCAGGTGCAGGGCGGAACCTCAATCGGGGACTCCCTAAAATTCATCTCGGCCAAGGATACCCCCTTGGACTCCGACGGGTGAATTCCGCCAGCACCAAGGCGCTCCGAATCAAAGTGCGGAATGCCCTCCTGTTCTAAGCGTTCGCGCCAGCGACGGCTGTAGGGAGTGAACACTGAATACGGTGTGCCGTCGCCCTTCACTACCTCGTTTTTCTCGAAGATCACGTGGTCTTTGGTGCCTTTAAACCAGCGCCCGCCCGCTCGGTACAGTGCTTCGATGCGCTGGTCGCGCTCGCGGGCATAAGGTTCGTAGTCGCGGTTGGCCACCACCCCCTGAATCTCGGGATGCTCGCGAAGCCAGTACGCATGGGCCTCTTCGGGGGTTCCGTAGTAGGTCCACATTCCCCCACCCGACTGGCGAAACGTTTGGTCGAGTTCGGTCAATCGGCGGTGAATGAAGCTGACCCGGGCATCCGCACGGTCTTCGAGGCGGTCGAGAATGTTCCGATCAAAAACGAAAACGGGCTGAACGGGCAAGCCCAGCTCAAGCGCTTTGGCCAAGCCCGCATTGTCTTCGAGGCGAAGGTCGCGGCGAAACCAAAATAGGACCATGCTACGCGCGGATGGCCTGCAGGAATTCGGCGCGAACGGAGGGTTCGCGGAACCGTCCGCCAAAGTGGCTGGTCGCGGTGGAACTATGGCTATCCTCCACTCCGCGCATTTTCACGCACAAGTGTTCGGCGTCGAGGTACACCGCCACGTCTTCGGTTCGAAGAACTTTTTTAAGCTCGGCCGCGATCTGCTCCGTTAAGCGTTCTTGAACCTGGGGGCGCTTGGCGAAATACCGCACGATGCGGTTCAGCTTGGACAGGCCGACCACTTCGCCCGATGAAAAATAGGCGACGTGGCACACGCCCAAAATGGGCACAAAGTGGTGTTCGCAGGTAGAATGCAACGTGATGTTGCGCTCCAAAATCATTTCGTCGTAGCGGTAGCGGTTTTCAAACAGCGTAACCTCAGGTTTATTCAACGGATTGAGGCCCGCAAACTGCTCGAGCACGTACATTTTGGCGACGCGGCGCGGGGTGTCCTTGAGCGAGTCGTCGCTGCGGTCCAAACCCAAAATATCCATGATTTCGCCGAACTTCTGAGCGATTCGTTCAATTTTTTCAGCGTCGGGCTGCAGAAGCTGCTCTTCAACCGTGGGCGTAGCCAAATGCCGGCCGTTGGCGGGCTTGAGGCCGTTTGCGATGGGGGTACCTTGAAAGGTCTTGTTATGCGCCATGGTATTCCACAAAATTTCGGGGGGTTTCATAAAGGGTAATGTGTAGGTCGAGCGTCGAATCCAGGTGGGGGCGCAGCCAGTTCCAAATCACGACGGCAATGTGTTCCGCTGAGGGGATCAGGGTGGCGAACTCGGGCACCTCTTCGTTTAAATTGCGGTGATCGAGCTTGGCCTCGACCTCGCGCTTGACCAGTTCAGACAGCACACCCAGGTCGTAGACGTAGCCCGTTACCGGGTCGATGGGTCCGGTCAAGCGCACGATGAGCTCGTAGTTGTGGCCGTGGTAGCGCGGATTGGAACATGGCCCAAACTGTGCCTGATTTTGCGCATCCGTCCACGACGGGACGAAGAGTCGGTGGGCGGCGTTGAAGTGGGCGTGGCGGCTCACCGAGGCCCGGTATGGCTTCGTGTTCATTGCGGAAGGTGGCTTTGGTATTCACGAAAAATGATCTGGAACCACGCGGTGAACTGCTCGGGGTGTGCGTCCATTTCTCGAGCCAATTCGGCCATAGAAATCCAGCGAACCGCCGCTACTTCATCGGTATTTAGGGTAACCGAACCGTCAAAGCGACCCAGAAGTACGTGGTCCAGTTCGTGCTCGGTAAGTCCGTTATCAAACTCCGCCCGGTAAATAAACGAAAACGAATCGTTGAGTTCGGTTAGTTGCGTAGGTGCAATGCCGAGCTCTTCGTGAAGGCGGCGCCGCGCCGCTTGGAGGTTGGTCTCCCCTTCTCGCTGGTGGCTGCAGCAGGAGTTGGTCCAAAGCAGCGGAGAATGGTACTTGCTGACTGCGCGCTGCTGAAGCAGCGTTTCGCCGCGTTCGTTAAACAAAAAAACGGAGAAGGCGCGGTGAAGGAGTCCGCGCTCGTGGGCCGCTAACTTCTCCATCCGTCCAATCGGCTCATCGGCCGTATTGACGAGGATAACTGTTTCCATTTAAAGTAAATTCAGCGCATGGCGCAGGAATGAGCTTGCAAAAAGACGGTATTTTTTTCGGTTGCTGATGCGAATCCGCGCCGAAAACACATCAGACGATGGGGTGCGCATGATTTTTTGAAACAGCGCGTAGTAGTACATGTAGGCGATGTAGACGCCAAAGCGCGATCCTTTGGGAAGCTTGAGAATTCCCTCGTATCCCTTGCGGAAGTCGCGTTCAATGTCGCGCTCGATCGCCATTTTGGCGTCGTCGTCAAAGGTCGTTAGGTCCACGTTCGGAAAGTAGGTGCGGCCCAAGCTTGAAAAGTCGGCGGCCACGTCGCGCAAAAAGTTGATTTTTTGAAAAGCGGACCCGAGCTTCATCGCATACGGCGTGAGCGCCTCATACTGTGCCTGATCTCCTTTGACAAAGACTTTGAGGCACATGAGCCCCACCACTTCGGCACTGCCTAAAATGTACTGTTCGTAGGCGGACTGGTCGTAGGTGCGGTCTTCCAGGTCCATTTCCATGGACCGCAAAAACGTATTGATCAAACCCCGGTCAATCTGGTAGGCGTTGACCACGAACTGAAACGCATGAAGCACCGGATTGGTCGATATGCCTTCGTCGATGGCGCGATCCGTGTCGGCCCAAAAGCGTTCGAGCAGATTTCGTTGGTTGTGTCCATGAAACGTGTCGACGATTTCGTCAGCAACCCGCACAAAGCCGTAAATCGCATAAATGGGGTCGCGGAGTGGCTTCGAAAGCCCAAGAATTCCCAACGAAAACGAGGTCGAATAAGCCTTAGTTATGTCTTTGCTCGTCCGAATGGACGTTTTGGTGTAGAGATCCATCATGCGGTTGGGTGTTCTTTTGAAATTTCGCGCGCTACAACCTCACCCGAAATGATGCAGGGAGGCACTCCAGGGCCGGGAACCGTGAGCTGTCCGGCGTAGTAGAGGTTGGTCAGCTTGCCTTTAAGGCTGGGTTTGAGGATGGCGGTTTGGTCGAGCGTATTGGCCAGGCCGTAGGCGTTCCCGCGGTGGGCGTGGTAGTCCTTCACAAAGTCGCGGTACGCAAACGTGCGCTTGACCACGATGTGCTGGCGAATGTCGACACCAATTTGGGCCTTCATGCGCTCGGCAACCATGTCGAGGTAGCGCTCGCGAGTGGCGTCGTCGTCTTCGAGGCCGGTCGCCATCGGGATTAAGATGACCAGCGCGTCCTTGCCCTTTGGTGCCGCCGAAGCGTCGGTTGCCGAGGCAATGCTCAGGTAAAACAAGGGTTTTTCTGGCCAACGCGGATTGGTGTAGATGGCGTCTGCGTGCGTATCAAAGTCGGCATCAAAAAACAAGGTGTGGTGCTCGAGGTTCGGCAGCTTGGTGTCGAGTCCGAGGTAGTACATAAACGCCGAGGGCGCCATTTTGCGCTTGGCCCAGTACGAATTGGAGTAGCGACGGAATTCAGGCTTCAGCAGCTTTTGCTCCACGTGGGCGTAGTCTGCCGAAGCAACTACGACATCGGCCTCGTAGCAGGTATCGCCGACGTAGGCGCCCGTGATGCGTTTGCCGTGGTAGCGGAAGCCGGTAACCTCCTGGTTAAAATGGAACTGCACGCCTTGTTCCTGAGCAAGCCGGTAAAAGCCCTGAACGACCGAATACATGCCGCCAATGGGGTACCAGGTTCCTTGGGCGAAGTCTGAATAATTCATTAGGCTGTACAGCGCCGGCGTGTTGCTTGGCGTCGCGCCCAAAAAGAGGACCGGGAATTCTAGGAGTTGGCGCAACTTGGGGTGGCTCACCACTTTGGCGATGCTGCTGCGAATGCTGCGCAAAAGGTCCATTCGGAGCAGTCCCGTGAGGATGCGCACGTCGGCGAACTCGAGCACGCTGCGCGAAGGCTTGCGAACCAAATCGTCAATCCCGACGCGGTACTTGTATTCGGCGTCCTTCAAGAATACCCGAAGGCGGGCGGCAGAACCGGGTTCAAGCCGATCAAAAAGGGCCTCGATTTCGCTCATCGATGCGGGAATGGGCATCGGGCCGTCTTCGAAGTAAATGCTGTAGGACGGATCTAAGCGGCGCAGCTCGTAGTAGTCGCTCGACTTCTTGCCAAAATGGCCAAAAAAGGTCTCAAACACGTCGGGCATCCAGTAAAATGACGGCCCCAAGTCAAACGTGTAGCCCTCGCTGCTCCATTGACGTCCCCGTCCTCCGGGACCGTCGTGCATTTCGAGAACAGAAACCTCGTAGCCCGCTTGGGCGAGGTAGGCCGCACTGGACATTCCGGCAAAGCCAGATCCAATGACGAGGGCGCGTTTCTTCATTATTCGTTGTCGCGGATACCGCGCAGTTGATCCATCATTTTGCGGCGAGCCAAGAAGATACGGCTTTTAACCGTGCCGAGGGGAATGCCCATTTGGTCCGCGATTTCCTCGTACTTGTAGCCGTTGAAGTACATCATAAACGCATCGAGGTACGTGCGCTCCACGTTTTCAATGCGGTCAATAATGTTGGAGAGCTCGTAGGGGCTATCGGCTTCATCGGACCTACAGGCCATCATACCGCCCAAAACGTACTGGTTTTCGCTATCGTCCACGTACGTGTTTTGGTTCTTCTTCTTGCGGTAGTTGTTAATGAACGTATTCTTGAGAATCGTGTAGAGCCATCCGCGAAGGTTGGTGCCCTCCTGGTATTTTGCCTGATTCTTAATGGCCTTGTAAAAGGTCTCTTGAACGAGGTCTTCAGCATCTTCGGCGTGGCGGGTCAGTTTGTAGGCGAGTCCGCGCAAAAAGTGCTCGTGCTGGTAGATTTCAGGGCCAAACGCTTCGGGTTGCATTTTTTGTTTTGTTTAACAATTCTTTCACGAAGTTAAACAAGAAATGTGCCGACCCAATCACTTTTGTTTAAGTTTTTTACTAAAACGTTAAACTAAAAAGGTAGTAAGTTGAAATTCAGCTGACTAAGCTCTTTCCGCTAAGCTCTTTGCCCAACAGGGCCAAACTGGGAAGTACCCGAGTTAACGGGTCGGTGCACTCCCAATCCGACGGAGCTAGACCCGTTACCCACAACGGAACGTCGCCCATGATGGCCCGGGCGTCCGCAGCATACTGGTCGATTTGCTCGCGCAGCGGCTGGGTGGTCCAAACGCTCACGACGAGCTTAAACGAGTTGCCCGGCTTGAAAATGGGGGTCAAGTGCTCGAGCGGCAGCGATTGACCGAGGTAAATCACAGCCTCTCCGCGCGACTTAAGCAAAAAGTGCAGGTAGAGCAGTCCGAGTTCGTGCAGCTCGTCTTGGGGCAAGTACAGCAGGATGGCCGGTTTTTTGGCCGTCATGCGCTGGTCCGCCAAGCGATCGAGCGCGGCATACATCTTTTGCTTAATGAGGTTGCTCGCGAAGTGTTCGTGAGCCACCCCTATCGCGTCGGTTTGCCACATGTAGCCAATTTGGTGAATGAACCCACCCACGAGCTGCGTAAACGTGACTTCTTCGCCGCTCTCGCGGATGCTTGCGTCGAGAATTTGCGAGAAGGTCGCCTCATCAAGGTCAATACAGGCTTGAATCATGCGCGTGACTTGGGCGGACTGGCTTCCGCGCTCTAGAGCTTCTTCGAGCACCTTTTGGTTGAGCTGATCGCGCGAGAGGTCGGCAATTTTGCTAATGCGCCACCCCTTTTGAATGAGCACGGCTACGTTTAGCAAGGTCTTGAGGTCTTCGTCGGAGTACGTGCGAATGTTGGTATCGGTGCGCCTGGGCACGACGATTTCGTAGCGCTGCTCCCAAATGCGGAGCGTGTGGGCCTTGATGCCCGTAAGGTGCTCCAGATCTTTGATGCTGTACGACGATTCCATAAGTTCTTAAACCCGGTTTCGGTGAAAAGGTTCAGGGCGACGCGCCTACCTTTGCGGGCCGCAATTTAAGAGTTATGTCAAATCTGCACACGGAGCTTCAGCGCCGCCGAACTTTTGGAATCGTTTCGCACCCCGACGCGGGCAAAACGACCTTGACCGAAAAGCTCTTGCTTTTTGGCGGCGCGATTCAGGAGGCCGGTGCGGTTAAGAGCAACAAGATCAAGAAGGGCGCGACGTCAGACTTCATGGAAATCGAGCGCCAGCGCGGAATTTCGGTGGCCACTTCGGTGATGGCGTTTGAGTACCAAGGCAAGCACATCAACATCTTGGACACCCCCGGCCACCAAGATTTTGCTGAGGACACCTACCGCACGTTGACCGCGGTCGACAGTGCGATCGTGGTGGTCGACGTCGCCAAAGGCGTGGAGGCCCAAACCGAAAAGTTGGTGAATGTGTGCCGCATGCGGGCGACGCCCATCATCGTATTTATTAATAAGTTGGACCGCGAGGGCCGCGACGCTTTTGACCTTTTGGACGAGGTGGAGCAAAAGCTCGGATTGCGCCTCTGCCCTCTTTCGTGGCCGATCGGCATGGGGGCACAGTTTCAGGGCGTGTACGATTTGTGGTCGAAATCGCTGCTGATTTACGACCAAGTGAACAAGCAAAAGGTGGCCGAGGGAGTTTCGTTCCGCGACCTGAGCAGTCCCGAGCTGGTCGAGCGAATCGGAGCGAAGGCGGCGCAGGCCCTTCGCGAGGAGCTGGAACTGGTGCACGGCGTGTACCCCGAATTCGATCACGAAGCCTACTTGAGGGGCGAACTGCAGCCGGTGTTTTTTGGGTCCGCCCTAAATAATTTTGGCGTGCGCGAACTGCTGAACTGCTTCGCCGAAATTGCTCCGCACCCGCAGCCCAAGCAAGCCGACGAGCGCATGGTGAACCCTGACGAGGCAAAGTTCAGCGGCTTTGTGTTTAAAATCCACGCCAACATTGATCCCAACCACCGCAGCCGCATCGCCTTCGTCAAGGTGGTGAGCGGAATGTTTGAGCGCAACACCAACTACCTCCACGTTCGTGAGGGTAAAAACCTGAAATTCAGTTCGCCCATGACCTTTCTCGCGAGTAAGCGCGAGGTGGTAGACGAAGCGTATCCGGGCGACATTGTGGGCTTGCCCGACACCGGCTTGTTTCGCATTGGCGACAGCCTGACGGGCGGCGAAAAGCTTCATTTTAGCGGAATTCCGTCGTTTTCACCCGAACACTTTCGCTTCATCAACAACGCCGACCCGATGAAAGCCAAGCAGTTGGCCAAAGGCGTTGATCAGCTGATGGACGAAGGCGTCGCCCAGCTGTTCACGCTCGTCGCCAACGGCCGCAAAGTCATTGGGACCGTGGGCGCCCTGCAGTACGAGGTGATTCAGTACCGCCTGGAGCACGAATACGGGGCGAAATGTTCCTACGAGCCCTTCCCCGCCTACAAGGCCCTTTGGGTCGAAGGCAAGGACGCCCCTCAGTTGGCCGAACTCGAGCGAATGAAGGCTCGGCAGTTAGCCCACGACAAATTCGGACGCCTTGTGTTTTTGGCCGATTCTCAGTTCGGACTTCAGCTGACCCAGGAAAAGTTTGACCGACTCGCTTTTCACGAGAAGAGCGAGTTCTAGACCCACTGCCCTATCCTACTGACCATAGGTTGGTTATCCTATATAAAGTGGTCAACGTACCCATTGGGTAACCTCTTTTGCAGAAATTACTGGCTTAATAACGATGGAGATGTTCACTTATATAGAAAAGTGCAAATTCTTAATTCTTACCTTTTACCCGTCCACGAAAAATAGGTCTTTGTCAATGAGGACTCATATCTCGGCCACTTTTAGACGACCAGATAAATAATTATCTACAGAATGACTGTAGGTGGTCGCTGGAAACGCAAGGAATTCCAAATTGCTGGACTTGTGCGTGATAGAAATTGGAGTTACTGTAACTTTAGAAATTGAAGTCTTCTTATGCCGGATTTGAATTCTGCAGTCACCGATGCTGGATGCTTTTATCGGTAAACAAGAATTAAAAGATGCCCTTTCAGGGGTGCTTAAAGATGTAGAATAAAAAAGCCCGAACATTGCCGGGCTTTTTCAATAATCACTTCTTATCATATAATACGTTCCAAACAGTAGGTGTGTCTTCTAAGTCAAGCTTGTCGCCTTTTAAGAACAATGTCCAAAGTGGCTCTTCTGGAAAATCGTTCATACGAATAAAGCACTCTTCCTTTTCATACTTTTCAGTCACATAGATTCTTTCCCTGTTCGGATCTGGCACCCATGTTAATGGTGTCCAAGTAAGTCGATTGATTTTCTTAAACATACTCTCCAAACTTTTGATTATATGTTGGGTTCGTTCGACCACCTGCATTTATTATTTGATTATACAGATCTTCACCCCCGGAAGAAGAGGTTTATGAACCTATTCACACAATATCCTGATAATCAGTTTTTTAGGACTGAATGCTTCTCAGTGGCTTTCTGGTAATGAACTTTACGTTATATCAGGTATATCTCCCTCTGATGAATTTTCGATAACCTGTAAACTGCCCAAATCAAAATTTAAGAAATTTCTATTTAATTCAATGATTAGGTTAGATTTTGATATAGCTGTCCTATCTCTTTCAACATTCTCGTGCTTAACGTAACCTCCAATCGTTCCCGCTTTGTAACCACTTATACAAATTAACTGAAATGGAAATTCCTTTTCAGCATTTTCAACAATCATGTATTCTTCTTCCTGTTCAATTTCAAAACAAAATTTGAACCTAATTATTGATCCTCTGTATAATAATTCATCCATATTTACAACTGTATATTGGAGATGGCGGGATTCTAACACTTGCACTTATAGTTCATTTTGAGCGTTGATCAAAAATAGGAAATCCTAAATTCAGAAAAACAGCAAGTTGGAATTTTGGGCGTTTCCAGCGACCATCTACAGTGAAGTTGTACTCGACCCTCCTAAATCGTCTGCCGCCCTCCGCCCCAATTCAAATAGAACCCCCAAGAAAAGTGCACTAATCACTTTCTCGCCCGCACTATGCTCAAAGTTTGCTCCAACTTTTGCTCAGTCAGAGCAATTTGACCTCATATGAGACCATCAAGAATTCAACCTAACCCATTGATAATCATTAAGTAGTAGCCCCGAGCGGAATCGAACCGCTATCAAACGTTTAGGAAACGCTTATTCTAGTATTTATCCTGATTACCATAAAAAAGCCCGCCGAAGCGGGCTTAGTTTAGTTTTTTGACGGGACGGGCTTACTCCGCGCCTTTCATGTAGGTGTCCAACACTTCTTGGCTTACCCCAGTGTTGCTAAAGCCTCCGTCGTTGTAGAGGTTTTGCATCGTAACGCGGCGGCTCATGTCGCTAAACATAACCACGCAAAGGTTGGCGCAGTCTTCGGCGGTTGCGTTGCCCAAGGGGCTCATTTTGTCGGCAAAGCTCAAGAAGGCGTTGAAGCCCTTCACGCCGCTGCCCGCCGTCGTGGGGGTCGGCGATTGGCTGATGGTGTTGACGCGGACCTTGTTGCGGATCCCGTAGTGGTAGCCAAAACTGCGGGCCACCGACTCGAGGTAGGCCTTGTTTTCGGCCATGTCGTTGTAGTCGGGGAACGTGCGCTGGGCGGCAATGTAGCTCAACGCCAGTACGCTACCCCAATCGCTCAGGGCGTCCATTTGGTAGGCCGTTTGGAGGACTTTGTGGAAGCTCACGGCCGACACGTCCCAACCTTTGGTTAAAAAGTCGTAGTTCAGGTCGGTGTAGGGACGGCTCTTGCGCACGTTCACCGACATACCGATGCTGTGAAGGATGAAGTCGATTTTGCCGCCAAAGTGGTCCATGGCGCCCTGAAGCAGGTTTTGAAGGTCCTCGAGGCTTGTGGCATCGGCACCGATCACCGGCGCGCCGGTTTTCTCAGCGAGTGCGTTGATTTCGCCCATACGCATAGCCATCGGGGCGTTGGTAAGCACGAGTTGCGCCCCTTGGGCGTGGCACTGTTCGGCGACCTTCCAAGCGATGGAGTCGCTGTTAAGGGCTCCGAAGATGATGCCCTTTTTTCCTGCGAGTACGTTGTTCATGGGGCAAATATCGGTAAAAATCAGTCGGCCGAGGCCATCAGGGCGTTTGCCTGCGCGAGGGCTACCGAACTCAAGCTGCCGTCAGAAAGCAAGCGAGCCACTTCTTCCAGCCGTTCGGCTTCGTCGAGCACCCGCAGCTGGGTTCGGGTTGCTGAGCCGTCGTTAAGCTTTTCGACGACCCAGTGCTGGCTTCCCTTCGCGGCAACCTGCGGAAGGTGCGTGATGGCCAACACCTGGGCGTCGGTGCTCATCGCGCGCAACACGGAGGCCATTTTGGCCGCCGTTCCGCCCGAAACACCCGTATCGATTTCGTCGAACAGCACCGTGCTCAACCCCTGACGTTGCGCGAGGTAGCGCTTGAGCACCAGCATCAGTCGGCTGCGCTCGCCACCCGACGCCACTTTGCTGAGGTCCTGCATAGGCTGGCCCGGATTGGCGCTGAACTCCAGGCGGTAGGTGTAGGTTCCCTGCGGGCCCGGCTCGTTTTTCTCTTGCGGACGCACCGCGATTTGGGTCTGGGGCATGGCCAGTTCGGCTAGCCCCTCGCGAACCGCCGCCGCGAGGTCGGAAGCTCCGTGAAGCAGGATTTCGTTCCATGCCGCTCCCGCAGCAACTAGGGTTTCACGAGCTTGAGAACACGAACGCTGGGCTTGGTTTAGGCGCTCTTGACCGTGTTCCCAGAGTTCCAGCCGACGCGTCAGCACCTCCAGGTGCTCGAGCAGCGCCGCTTCATCGGCACACTGATGCTTGCGTTGAAGGCGGTCCAGCTGGGCGAGCCGTTCTTCGGCCTCGGCGAGTTCGGCCGGGTCGGTATCAAGCTGTTCCAGCAAGGCGGACCACTGCTGGCGCAATTCGCGGGTGAGCTCTTCGAGGGCCAGCCCTTGTGCCACGAGGTCTTCGTGCGTAGACGTTCGGCGAGCCACCCGCTCCCCTGCCCGACGAATCTGGCTGGCGAGGGCCGAGATCCCGTGTTCGTCGCGGTCCAGGGCCTCGAGTACTTCGACGCAGGTTTCGTGAAGTTCCGTCACGTGGCTAAGGGTCGCGAGCCGCTGGCGCAGCCGAACCTCTTCGCCCGGCTTGAGGTTGAGGGCTTGGAGTTCCTGAACCACAAACTGCAGGTATTCCGGGTCTTGCACCGAACCAAGCTCCGCCTCGATCGTACGGAGCTCCTGCTCCCGCGCGACAAAGTCGGTCCAGGCCTCACGGTAGCGCTGCCGAGCGCGTTCCGCCTCACGGGGGGCGAAGTTTTCGAGCAGCAGTACAATGCCCTCGCTCCGCGCCCAAAGTCCCTCGTCGCGCTGGCTGTGAATGTCTACCAAGGCGCTCGATACCCGTTTGAGTTCGTCCAAGCGCACCGGCGAATCGTTGATGAACGCACGACTGCGTCCGCCGGGGTGAATTTCGCGGCGCAAAACCAAGCTTGCGGTGCCGTCGCTGCTCCACCAGTCCCAGTCGTCTGAGGTCCACTCTTCCTTGCGCGCTTCAGAAACCGAAAACTCGGCCTCGACCACGCACTTGAAGCCGGGTTGTCCGACCGAGGCAAATTCCGCTCGTCCGCCCAAGGCAAGCTGAAGGGCGCCCAGAAAAATGGACTTACCCGCCCCGGTTTCGCCCGTCACCACGGTAAAGCCCGGCTGCACCTCGAGGTCCAGCTGATCAATCAGCGCAAAGCGTTCAATATGGAGGCGGCGGAGCATGGCGCAAACCTAATTCAAGCTAACGAGCCGTACCCATTTTTAGGTACTTACTTGCGTTTGATGCGTCCATGACCTGCAAGGCCTCGACGAGTTCTTGGGTTGGAACCTGCGGTCCGCCCGAATACACCTGCTGAAGCTCTACCGATTTGGCGTCAAAAAACCAGCGAAGCAAATAAATGTTGGGCTGCCGGGTGTGGATCGGCTTCATGGACAGCACTGCGCCAGCGAGGGACTGCTTGGCCTGAGCTTGGGTGGCGACGTTGGCCAGGCGATCCAGGCCTTCGCGGTGGTACCGGTACCAGGCCTGCAAAAAGGCTTCGTTGGCGGGGTTGAGTAGGTCTTCAATCAACCAAAACCGGTTGCGGGTCGATGCAAAGCGATCCCATCCGCCGCCCGCACCGGAGGCCTGAGCTGTTTGGGCTACCTGCTGCGCTGATTGCAGGGACGCTCGCCCCTGGGCATCAAACGAGGCTTCGTCGAGGCCCAGCGCCAGGTAGGCATAAAATCCGACAAGCGATGAAAGTTCGTTGAATTGGTTGGGCTGAAACTCGACGATTTCGTTGGGTCGGTAGCGAAACCGAACGTCAGGGTCTTGGTACGTAAACGTGGTGGAGTTGTAGTCTGACCCGTACACCGGACGCGCAAAAGACACCTGCAGATTGCCCGACATTTGGCCGGTACCTTGGTCGTAGCTGCGCAACGTAAACACGAGGGAACCGCGAATTCGTTCCGCCTGTTCCCAGGTATCTTCGGTCCACGCGCGGTTGTTGATGAGGTCGCGGATTACTTGCTCCAGCTGGGTGAATACTTGGCGGTCATTGGTTTGGATTTCAGGCGCTTGAACCTTGACTTCCACAAAGAATTCCTGGGCCGAAAGGCCGCTCAGCCCGATTAGGAGGGCGGTGAGAAGGACAAATGGTTTCACGAGGTGAAGTTACGCGATGCCCGCGTAGCGCTCAACCCAATCAAGTATGCGCCGTGCGGCCTGTTCTTTGGTTTCCAGCGGACCCTCTTCGATGCCTTCAGCGCGTATCAGGCTGATTTGGTTGGTGGCGGAATTCATTCCGGTCTCTGGACCGTCGAGGTTGAGGATGAGGGCGTCTGCGCCTTTGCGGCGGAGTTTGGCCTGGGCCGATTCGACCGCGTCGTGGGTTTCAAGGGCGAATCCCAGGATCCATTGACCCGGAACTTTGCGCGCCGCCAAGTCTGCCAGTATGTCGGCGTTGGGCACGAGTTCTAGGGGGCGGTTCAGGTGTTCCTTGGGGGTTTTGCGGTCTTGGGGCGCCGACGGGCGCACGTCAGCGACCGCCGCCGCCGCAATCACGACCGATGCTTCGGGTAAGGCTTGGAGGGCGGCGGCGTGCATCTCTGCGGCGCTCCGCACCGAAACCACGCGAACCTTGGGCGACCACGATCGGTCGGCCCGCCGCAACGGTCCGCGCACCCAATGCACCGTGGCGCCGCGAAGCTCCGCTTCGGCGGCAAGCGCTTCGCCCATTTGTCCGCTCGACCCATTGGTCAGAAAGCGAACGGGATCCATGGCCTCCTCGGTCGGCCCTGAAGTCAGCAACAGCGTTCGATCGGCCCAAAACGGCCGCGCACCGAAATGAAGCTCCAAAGCGCGGTGCATAAACTCGGGCTCGGCCATGCGGCCTGCGCCCGTCAACCCCGAGGCCAGTTCGCCTTCAGGCGACGGCCACACGTGGTGGCCCATGGTCCGCAGCCGGTCTAAATTCTGCTGGGTTGCCGGGTAGGCAAACATGTCGAGGTCCATGGCCGGGGCCCAGAATACGGGGCATTTGGCCGAAAGCACCAACGACGTCAGCAAGTTGTCGCAGAGCCCGTGGGCCGCCTTGGCCAGCGTGTTGCTGGTCGCCGGCGCCACCACCAGGGCCTCGGCCCACTCTGCGAGGTGAACGTGGTTGTTCCACGAGGTTCGGGCACCGCCACGAAGCACGAGGTGCTGCTCGACGGGGTGTCCGCTCAACGCCGCAAGCGTCAGCGGCGTAACGAACTCTTCGGCGGCGGGGGTCATCGCCACGCGAACCTCGGCGCCTGACTGGCGCAAGAGTCGAACGAAGTACGGAATTTTGTAGGCAGCTATGCCGCCACTCACGGCCAGCAGGATGCGGCGCCCCTGCAGTACCATGCTCGTTAGGCGTTGGTGCTGTCGGCCTCGGGGTAGCGGTAGTACACCTTACCGTCGAGCCACTCGCGAACCGCCATGGCGTGGGGCTTAGGCATCGACTCGTACTGGCGCGACATTTCGATTTGCTCCTTGTTCTCGAATACCTCTTCCAGGCTATCGGTAACTACCTGAAAATCTTCGAGTTTCTCGTTGATTTCGGCACGCAGCGTCTCGTTGATTTGCTCAGCACGGCGCGAAATCTGGGCGATCGCCTCGTAGATGTTGCCGGTAGCGGCATCCAGCTCGTTGAAATCCAACGTTTTGGTCGTCTTCGAGGCAGAAAGGTGCGCTTTATCCATGGTTCGAGGTTGTCTAAGTTGCAATTAGGAGGGCAAAAGTACGATTATTTTCGGTTCCGAGCGGCAATCCGCTTTGCGAATCCTGAAACGTCGGAAGCGTACGTGCCGTCGGGAAAGGTTGCTTGGTACTCGTTCACGTAGGTCGTCGCTTCGCGGAAGCGCTCTTCTTGCTTGCTTTCGATGGAGTTCTCAGCATACTTCATGGCCGACTCGATTCGGTAGTACATGGCCTCTTCGCGGCGCGGACTCGCCGGATGGTCGGTGAGCATTACGTTAAACGAAACGACGGCGCTTGCGTACTGGTTGCGGTGGTGGTAGCCCTTGGCAATGAGGAAGCTCTTTTCTTCAAGTCGGCGGCGAAGCTCGTCAATTTGCGTGTTGGCCTCACCGAGAAACTTCGAATCGGGGTGGGTGTTGATGAACAGCTGCAACTCGTCCATGGCTTGGTAGGTCAGGGCCGGGTCCAGCGTGGTGGACGGCGCGTCGAGGTAGGCACAGTGCGCCCCGAGGTAGGCCGCTTCTTCGGCGAATTCGTCGCTGGGGAACGTCTGAGCGAAGCGCTTGAAGTGGTAGGATGCCAAAATGTATTCGCGCTGGGCGTACAGCGTTCGGGCGAAGTAGCGGTAGACGGTTTGCGCCTTGGTGGTTCCGCGGTACGAGGTCATAAGCTCGTCGAACAGCGGATAGGCCTTGCTGTAGTTTTTGGTGTCGAAGTACTGAATCGCGCGATCCAGCTTGTAGGCGGGGTCGGTGCTTTTGAGCACTTTGTTGTAGTCTCCGCACGAGGCGGCCAATGCCGCGAGCGCGACGGCAGTTATCCAATGCTTCATGATTCGTAGTTCTGCAATTGGTGTACCGATTGAGCGATTGCCGTGTCGAGGGCGGCCGAAACGGGCCACAAAGGCAGGCGCAGTGCGTCGTCGCTGATACCGAGGTGCTTTAGGGCCGATTTAATTCCGCCCGGGTTTCCTTCGGCAAAAAGTTGCTGGGTAAAGTGAAGCATGGCGTAATGGCCTTTTTGTGCCGCAGCCACATTGCCCGCTCGGGCGTCGCGAACCATTTGGCTGAAGGTTTTGGGGAAACCCTGACCGCTGACCGAAATGACACCCTGTGCCCCGCAGGCAACCAGGGGAAGCGTTAGGTTGTCGTCGCCGCTGAGCAGGTCAAAGCCCGCAGGCGCTCCGAGAATGACTTCCATGCACTGCTCCATGTTGCCGCTCGCCTCTTTAACGGCCACCGCGTGGGGCACCGACTCGGCGATGCGCAGCGTGGTCGACGCGGCCATGTTTGAGCCCGTTCGGCCCGGCACGTTGTACAAAATGATTGGCAGTTCTGTAGCCTCAGCGACGTAGGCAAAGTGGCGGAAAATACCCTCCTGCGTGGGCTTGTTGTAGTACGGAGAAACGCTTAATACACCCGAAATCCCTTCGCGAAGTCCTGCCTTGAGTTCGGCGGCCACTTTGGCGCTGTCGTTCCCTCCTACGCCCTGAACCACGGGGACACGGCCGGATGCCGCCGCGCAGATGGCCGCCACGACGCGCTGCTTCTCGTCCGTACTCAAGGTCGCGGTTTCGGCGGTGGTGCCCAATGCAACGAGAAAGTCTACTCCGCCCGCTACGCAATGCTGGACTAAGCGGTCCAGGGCAACGTAGTCCACCTCGTGGGTAGCGGTGAAGGGCGTAACCAAGGCAATGCCGGTGCCCTTGAAGGGATTGATGCGTGCGTTCATCGGGAAGGAATTTTTGCGAGCCAAGCGCTCAAAGCGCGAAAGTAGTCCATGGGAAGGCGGTCTGCGCTGTGGTAGCGAACGTCGTAGAAGTCGTTGGCGCCCGTCAGGCTTACCCGCAAACCGGCAGGCGTGCGCGCGACGAGGTAGTCAATGGGGCTGTCTTCGCTGCGGTGCAGGGCTACGACGAGGTCAAATTCGCTCTGCATGAATTCGAGGGCATTGCCGGCCTGAACCGCGCCGTTCCACGCAAAGTCGTCGGTAAAAATGAGCTGCCGCCCAGAGTACAGGGCGTTTTTGGGACGCATTTCGCCGGTCCATCCGATTAGGGCTACAGCGCGCTGCTGCGCTTGGAGGGCCGAAACGACCTGGCGCAAGGATTCCAAATAGCCTTCTTCGGCGCGGGCGTCAAATACGATGCCGATGCGGCGTGCTTTTTCCCAGCCCGGCCACGCTAAGGTGGTGGGGCGGTCGTCGGCGGCTTTGCGCCATGCGCGCTTTTGCAGCGGGGCGGTTAGTCGGTAGAGCCAATCCATGCTCGAAATTCTTCTTCAGTTAACCATTGTACACCTAAGGCTTCTGCCTTGGCGCGTTTGCTGGGCCCCACGCCTTCGCCGGCGAGCAAAAAGTGGGTCTTGCTGCTGACGCTGCTGGCGATGCGTCCGCCGTGCTGCTCGACCGCGTCTTTAATGCCATCTCGGCTGAAGTGCGCAAACACGCCACTCACCACAAAGGTCTTGCCTTGGAGCACTGTTGACGCGCCCTCGGGGGCTGCCGCGCGCTCCATTTGCAGGCCCTGTGCTTTGAGCCGGGCGAGTTCTCGCTGGTTCTCGGGCTGGGCCATCCAGCCGGCAATGCTTTCAGCGATTTGCGGCCCCACGTCGGGAACTGCCGTCAACTCTTCTGCGGTAGCCTGAGCAAGAAGGTCCATGTGGGGAACGGCTTTGGCGATTTTTTTTGCGACGGTTTCGCCCACGTGGCGGATTCCAAGAGCGAACAGCACGCGTTCGTAGGGGACGCTGCGGCTGGCATCGAGGCTCGCGAGCGCGTTGGCCACCGATTTTTCTTTGAATTTGTCCAGCCGTGACCAGCCCGATGCGCCAAGGTCATAAAGGTCGGCAGGTGTGCGCACCCAACCCAGGTCGACCAAGCGGTCGACGGTTTCGACGCCGATTCCGTCGACGTCCATGGCCCGGCGGTGAATGAAGTGCTCAATGCGCCCCTTAATTTGGGGCGGACACGCGCTGCGGTTGGGGCAGAAGTGCTGGGCCTCCCCTTCGCTGCGCTCGAGCGGGGTTCCGCAGTCAGGGCACTGTGCGGCAAAGATGACTTGCGGCGCATTGGCCGGGCGGCGCGCACGGTCGACCGCGGTGATTTTTGGAATGATCTCCCCTCCTTTTTCGACCCAGACCCAGTCGCCCAAATGCAGGTCGAGCTTGGCAATTTGGTCGGCGTTGTGAACCGATGCGCGCTGAACTTGGGTTCCGCTCAGCCAAACGGGCTCGAGCACGGCCACGGGCGTGACGGCTCCAGTGCGCCCTACCTGGTAGCGCACGTCGATCAAGGGCGTACAGGCCTGTTCCGCATTGTATTTGTAGGCGATAGCCCAGCGAGGGGCTTTGGCGGTAAAACCGAGGCGCTGCTGCTCGTCGACGCGATCAACCTTGAGCACCGCCCCGTCGGTCGCGACCGGAAGCTGCTGTCGTTGGGCATCCCAGTAGGCTAAAAAGTCTTTGAGCTCGTCGGCGTTGGCGCAGCGCTGCGACCACCGAGGTCCGCGGGGCGGCACCGGGAAGCCCCACGCAGCCAAGGCATCTAGCGCCCCCGAGTGGGAAGCAAAGGGACGCTGTTCGGAATAGGCCGCATAGGTAAACATGCTCAGCCGGCGAAGCGCGACTTCGGCGGAGTCCTGCATTTTTAGGGTTCCTGAAGCGGCGTTGCGCGGATTGGCAAACTCCTCGAGTCCGGCGGCGCGGCGGCGCGCATTGAGCCGGTCAAAGGCGTCGTTTAAAAAGACGATTTCGCCCCGCACTTCTAAGTCGCTCGGCGCATCTTCGGGCAAGTAAAGCGGCACCTCCGGAATGGTCCGCACGTTGACCACCACGTCATCGCCCTGCACGCCATCACCTCGGGTAAGGGCCCGAACCAGTTTGCCTTCTTCGTACCACAGCGAAATCGCGACCCCATCGAATTTGAGTTCGGCGCTCCACTCAAGTTCAGAATTGGACGCCAGCTCTTGGGCGCGGCGCACAAATTCGTCGAGCTCGTCAAAGCTGTAGGTGTTGGCCAAGCTCAGCATGGGCCGGCGGTGCGCAACCTGCTCGAAGGTCTTGGTGAGCCCTCCGCCCACCCGCTGGGTGGGACTGTTGGGGTCAAATGCCTCGGGGTGCTGCTGCTCCAAAACCTGGAGTTCGCGCAGCAGGCGGTCGAACTCCGCATCGCTTACCGTCGGGTTGTCGGTGACGTAGTAGCGACGGTTGTGCGCGTGCAGTTCGCGGCGGAGTTCAGCGATGCGTTCGAGCGGAGCCATGTCCTCAAAGGTAGGGGTTCAGGGCCGGGATTTTTGGGCCCAAACCCATCGCGGCGCACCAAATTGATCCAAACTCCCATGGGCATCCCATCCGGCGTCAACGGCCGCTTGGGCCACGTCGGCCGCGTACGTTCGGTGGCATTCAAATCCGAGCTGAAGCGCACCAAGCTGCTGGGCCCAGTCCAAGACGCGGCGGTAGTAGTACAGCGGATCGCCCTCTGGAGCAAACAAGGCCAAGTGCGGTTCGTAGTCGCGCACTTCGGGCGCCAGGTCTTCGTCTGGGGTGATGTAGGGCGGATTGCTCAGGATTAACTCGGCCCGAAGACCCTCGGGCGGGGCTTGGCGAAGGTCGCCCCAGCACCATGATACGCCGAGTTTGAGCATCGCTTCGTTTTGGGCCGCCACCGCCAAGGCCTCTTGGGCGGAGTCCACCCCGGTAACGTGCAGGTCGGGGCGCCGGTTCTTCAGCGCGAGCGCAATGCACCCTGAGCCGGTGCCCAGGTCAAGAACGCTAGCTCCGTGGGGGGCACGCCGTGCGGCTTCTGCAACCAGTTCCTCGGTTTCAGGACGCGGAATTAGAACATTGGAGTTTATGTTGAATTTGATACCGTCAAAATATTCAAATCCAAGTATTTGCTGAATAGGTTTTAAGCTGTTTAGCTCGGCCTCGCAGCGGTAAAACTCCGCCAAAATTTCGGCCGGAACCTGATCGAGCGCTTCGAGGGCGATGCGCGCGAAGGAGCGGCCCGTTTTTGCCTCAATCCAGCGACGCCACTGCGCATTGGCTTCGCCCGCCTCGAAACCGCTTCGGGCCGCGATGAATGCTAGCTGGAGTCCGCGCCATGTCACGCAGCAAAGGTAGGGCTGTACCTTAGCGCAGTGCGATCCGACTCCCTGTTCATGCAGCGCGCCCTTGACCTTGCGGCCCAAGGGACCGGTTTCACGTTTCCCAATCCCTTGGTTGGCGCAGTCCTCGTGCACGAGGGACGAATTCTCGGCGAGGGCTACCACCACCGGGCGGGCGAACCGCACGCTGAAATCATGGCGTTGCGGTCGGTTCAAGCGGCCGACGCAGGGCTACTGCCCGATGCGACTCTTTATGTGACGTTGGAGCCCTGCAGCCACCAGGGCCGCACGGGTCCTTGCTGCTTGGCATTAATTGAGCACCAAATTGGACGGGTTGTGGTCGCCATAGAGGATCCCAATCCGCTGGTTGCGGGGCGCGGAATTTCGATGCTTCGCGCGGCAGGTTGCCGGGTTAATGTGGGCGTTGAATCAGCTCGTGCCGAGGCAATGAACCGCGGATTTTTGCACGCGATGCGCACCGGACGCCCGTGGGTCGTACTCAAGTGGGCCGAAGATGCCCGAGGACAAATTGATGGTCCGCGAAGCCCGGAACATCCAGGACCCTGGGCGGTTACCGGGGCGGAGGCGCAGGTTTGGTCGCATCGCCTGAGGCAAACCTGTGGGGCGCTGTTGGTCGGGGCCGGGACCTGGCTGGCCGACCGCACCCAAGGCACCCTGCGCGCTGTAGCCGGTCCCGAAATCGCGCGCATCATGTGGGCAACTCGGCCCTTAAAACCTGATTTAGAAGCGCAGGCTCGCCGCGAAGGCTGGCTTATTTGGACGCCCGAACCCGGCGAAGCGGTGGCAGAAGCCCTCCCTCGCCTGCTGGCCACCTCAGGGCTTCGCAGTTTAATGGTCGAAGGGGGCGCTCAAACCCTGGCAGCGTTTGCGTCGCTCGGACTTTGGAACGAAGCGTACCGCTGGACGGCTCCGCAAACCTTACCCCCGCTCGGCGTTGGCGCTCCCAAGCTGGGCGTGGACTGGACGCCTTTGGGACGCTATGGAAGCGATGAACTTCACCACGCGCTAAACGTTAAAAACGCATGAACCGTTTCATCTTGTCCCTGCTTTTCGTTCCGACAGCTACGGCTTTGTTCGGGCAATCCGCTCCGGGGGACCCCGTCCGAGCCGAAGTCGAATGGCGCACGTACGCGGACCTCGCAACGCCCTGGCGGCGCTACGAACGCCTGCAGGGCTACCTCGACGGCGTGTGGATCGAAGGTGCTGAAGCGGTAATCGTGCGGAGGCCCGACGGCCAAACCGAGCGCCACGTGTTCCCCGAACTGCCAGAAGAACACCCGGGTCCGCACCCCATGGACGAAAACGCCGACCGAGTGTGGCTCATCCGCGACCAGCAGTGGATTGCGGCACAGCGTTCCGAGGACTACCGGGCGCATCCGCTGCGCCGCGTGCGACGTTGGCACGACGCCAATGGGCGACTTTTGGACTCGCTGGATTTGGTCCGCCGCTTCGATACGCTCATCAGCGCCAAGGTGTTTGCTCCTGATCCTCTGAGCCGCGCCAACGTGCCGTACGGCGGGCTGTACGTCGATGGGAACGATGGAAACGC
>JACCDS010392849.1_pt1 | contig 58556 bp, 122 predicted proteins | sample 7446441 | NCBI WGS metagenome assembly JACCDS01 (sample SAMN15323445, study PRJNA562643) | freshwater metagenome | isolation source: river surface water | place: USA:Blue River Watershed | collected 2017-08-17 | reverse complement strand
CATCGAAGTGTTCTTTGTACCAGTACGGATTCACATCAATCGCAGTGGTAGCAGGAGTGAAGCGATTACCATACCGTATATCTTTGCTGCAGACTTTATTGAAATTACCGATAAAGTCAATAGGACCAGACTTGATATTCAAAACCAGGGTCGAATGATTACGCACAGCCAGACTTGCTTTGACACCGTACTTTTTACAGACCGCTTTGATTGCGGGAGCCAGTGCTGCTTTTTTGTCCTGATTCATCCAAGCCATTTTGTTTTCTCCAGTTCGTCAGTCAGTAAAGATATTATCTCAAAGATTGCCGATTACGTCAAGCGATCACACCACCTTTTTTCAGTTTAACCACCTGAGAGGGCATCAGGGGTTCTTGTAGTTGCTCCCACCCAGTGCTAGTGATATCGTACCCAAAATCCTTCAGGGCCTCTTTATAGAGCTTCTTCGCTCTGGTCATACTGATATCGGATTCAACGTAATACCGACCGTCCTTGTACTCTTTATAGAACAGAAAGTTTTTCACGAGAAAACCCTTTCGACATATTTGTTTTCAAGAATGACACATTCACGAATCGCACCGTAGACCAGAATCGGTTCGTCCAGTCTTACGTGATGATCGACCGTACCACCATACGTGACACGGGACAGAAAGACTTTACCCTTAACAGGGAAATCTCCCATATACTTACCTTCGACAGAAAGACCTTCGAGATTCCAAGACATGTTATCTCCTTCGTTCATCATGTTTATAGTATACGGAAGATTACCGGTTTTGTCAATCAATACCGTAGCATTTGCAGATTTTCTTTTGTTGCTCTTCTGTACATTGTTCCAGCAGATTGTTGATCATGGAGGCCATGAATCCAGCAGCATAGGGATAACCTTCCTCGTCGATCATGTCATTCAGGAAGTATTCGATCTTGGTGATGTTGTCCATAATGTATCCTTAAAGGTAAATTTGCAGGGGGGACAGAAGCATTATATGATTGTACCGGAATCCTGTCAAGCACAATCCACAGTTGCGAAACAGTTTTTCCGACCGAACAAAACCGCTTGGCGACCCTGATTGTAGATCGAGAATTTATTGTTTCGAAACGTCTTCTCATTAGCACGAGGTTTTGCCATCGGAGCAACAGTAACCTTGACACCAGCCTCGGTAAAGTATACAATCGATTTCATTTCGAATCTCCTATCAATCAGTCAGTAAAGACATTATCGCACGTATTTTGGCAATCGTCAACACAAAACCACAAAAAAGAGGGGGTAGGATTGTTATAGTGGATTCAAAAATAAAAACCCCACCCAAAACATAGGCGGGGCCAAGCATTTCGGAGCACAAAACAGCCAAAATAATTCTATTGAGTGTTTTTGCAGTGGCACGTAGGGTAGTAGCAGCCAGCCCTAGTTAAATTCGCATTCTATTGCGTTTTCTTGAATTTCGACTTCATCCATTAGATTCACGACAAAACCCCCGTTGATTGTACGGTACATAGCAGCCACGGATTCATTGTAGAATGCCTGGGACGAACCGTTGGGGTAGATGACGAGGTATTGCATAGGGCCTCAGTAGTCGATGTTGAGTTCAATAATGATGGCGATGATCGTGAAGATTACGCCACCCACAATCGCAGAGATAAACGGTGTCATATTACTGCTCCAGTCCAACGAACGTTATACGATCCAAAGATGTTACCACGAGCAAAGTTTCGAGCAGGAGCTTTCCACGATGCAGACATTAGTATATCACCTTTTTTGAATTTGTCATCATCTTCGAGGCAGATAAAGGAGTGAGCAGAGCGACGAGCGACAACTTTGATATACTTTTTACCGACTTCGAATTCCAAATTATCTTCATAATCTTTCAGAGAATCGGCACGATAGTTGTCATCGAAATCCGCATCCTTAGTCCAAGATGCATAGTCAGCAACGCAAGCGGCGAGATATTTAGCCAGAGCAATCTTGAATTCTGCGTTCATTTCGGTCTCTCCAATTAATCAGTCAGTAAAGATAGTATACGCAAAACCGGCAAACATGTCAAGCGTTTTATCGAAGAACGACCACTTCCCTCAATTCCACATCATCTTCAAAGTCCTCTTCATAAACGATCTTGTCCATGTTATGATAATCGCTATACTCAACAAAACCAACAGAGACACGATCAACGGTGGGTGCTACACGGGTGCGCCAATGATCACCATAGTTATATGTGAAATGAACTTCAGCGTCTTGGTTTTGGGATTGCAACATCTTGATCAGTTCGGACACTTTCATGACATTTCTCCTTAAAGAATCACACGAACGTTTTGACGAATCTTGCGGTTCAGGCGCTGAATGATACCCATCAGTCTATTCAACTCAGCCCATTCAACCGAAGTCAATTCACGCTCATAACCAATCTTTTGAATTTTCGAAGCTTGAAGAACAGTCGCATATTTCTTCTCATGAAACTTGACTTGATCTTCATCGACAATGATCGTTTTACCGTAAGCTTGCATCGTAACTTTGTTCATCGTTCGCTCCAAGTAATCATTCAGTACAAGTATTATCTCGCATTATTGCCGGTGCGTCAACAAGTTTTTGTAAAAGAATTACCTAGACAAAACCGGAAACCTTTGGTATACTATAGTCATTGGTTCGATCAGCAAGTCTGGGGATGGACGTGGAGAGTGGGCAACAGTGGGGTGCGGAATTGCGTACATCTCCCCATTATAGTATACAAGCAAAACCACAGAAAGTCAAGGGATATTTTCAGTTGACCTTAGGGAATCCTTATGGTATTATATAATGGGGAGTGGAGACTTTGTGGTTTTGCGGTCCGCTTTATTACCCCATTATAATTATACATGGGTTTTGGATCGCTGTCAACTACCAATCTTCTGCCGGATCGTATCCCTCGGGTATGCTATAATCTGATATGGTGGGGATATCTATTGCAAAATCCTCGGCTTTGATTCCCTGCAGTGCAATCATGTGGGAGGCTTGACCTTCGGGAGTTTGTTTCCACTCATGAGAAACCTTACGCATATTCTCACGCATTTTCTCAGACACCTCTCGGTTCTTATTCGAACAGGAGATGCTGCAGTAATTCCCACGTTTTTTATGGATTACCTTACATGTGGGACACTCTTTTTCCTTATAGCGATGTGGTGTTCTATTGTGCGCCAAAATACCTGTTTTCCCCCGAAATCGTTCCCTACCCAGAATATTCTTCTGTATTCTATGTATAATTAAGAAGGATTTTCTTTTTTTGTTCTAGGTTGTTTGATTTTCTTCTCTTTATAACCTCGGAGCATCAGTAATTCTTTTTGTTCTTCCTCTAGAGGCATTCCTGCTCTCTCAAGCATCGTAATAATCTGTTTCACATTAAATTTGATTACTTTCGTCTGCGTTTTTGGCTTAGATGCAATCCATTCTTTTATTAGTTTTTCTTGATTTTGATCTTCAGGTGTGTTATTAATATTCGTGTCTTTTGTTCTACCCGGACCTTTATAGAATTTCTTTTCACCATAGGGGGTAATAAACGTCCCATTTTTAATATTCTTGTTCATTCTTCTATCCCAAAGTGTTTTTCTATAGCATAATGTGTTTCAGATGAAATAATATTCTTTGCGGCATTCCAATCAGGTAATGACTGAATAGATTCCCATGAGGCATTATAAGCGACTTCGGCACATTCTCTGATAATGAGATGAGCGAATCTTTCTATGAATTTGTTTGGTATATCCCAAGAGTCGGTTTCTTTGCTGGCTTGAATTGCTAGGTCTTTAATTTTTGGATTCATTTTTTAGAAATTCTATCAGTTTTGGTATGATACGTTTATCTAATTGAAGTGACCAGTTCTCGGTATATTGTAATAGAACGAATTTCAGCATTTTATCATCTATTTCTACGCCAAGGTATGGTGTACCATTATCAGTGTTTAGTATGGCTTTCATGGTTTATTTCCCTTCAGTTTTTTGATTTCTGCTTTCAGATTACGATTCTCATAGTTTAACCATCCATACTTATCTTGTAGGTCTTTAAATTTCTTTGCAAAGTCTTCATCATATGGACTAAGGTTTTCTTCTGGATGAATAATAAACTTACCTGCTTCCCAGTCAAACCCTAGCGATGCAGTTTTTACTGGTGTCATTGGAATTGCGCCGACAGTCTTAAAAGGTAGTTTAATGGCTATCATCACATCCTGGTCACGGTGTGGTTTATCAGCATCATAATACAGGTTGACAATTCGGTGTAGTTCACTTAGTTTCATTTTAGTCTACTCCCTGCATAATAAAGAATGGGGAATCATCAATCCAAATGTCAATTGAAATACCCTGATCGTACATATATTTCTGTTTTGCTTGCATATTCGTGAAATAACAGTTTTGAGTACCAATAAGCTTACCAATCGTGTTTAATACTTCATAGGATTGTGCAAAAGATCGAGCGGTGACACAATAGATGTTATGTCCCTTTGATTGGAAAAGATATATGAATTGAACCCAAGCGTCTGGATCACGGGTATAGGTATTATCATAGTCTAGTGCAATATTCATTTCATTCTAGAGGAAAGGTAATCGGTATATTTCTTTCTTACGGTTTGCATTATTGCTTGTTTTTTGGGGTCATCGCAGGCAAGGGTTAGTTCTTGTAGAATGTGATAAATGTCGGGATGAGTGTACCATGTGCCAATGAATATACCATCGGGATTGAATATGCCATCAGGATTGAATAGCATGTGTTCTCTCAGCGAATTATAGTCTTTCACATAATAATAGAGAATACCGTTGGTTTTATTGGTACCTTCGTGTTCCCAAAACTCTTTCTCATTACCCGCTATCACATAGACGGTTTTCATTCTCAACCTTTCTCTTTTAATATGTCCAGCAGTATCGTCAGGTATGCTTTTGCTTCACCAATATACTTGACTTCATACGAATATTCGGTAGTGATTTTATCCAGACTTGATATCAAATCAGGTATTCTATCTTTTACGTTTTCGTAGTTCATTTTGGTTGTCCAATAACCGTTAGTGTTTGTAAATGATTGGGACGAAGATATACCGCAGCAATATTCAAAGCATCACGCACATTATGAGCATCAATTTTAATAACCTGAAACGGGTCTACACTACCAATATGGACTTTACCAATTTTGAATGTGAATAATTGACTGTTCATTCTTCTATATCCACACCAAAGTTTCGTATGATACACAGAGCATCAACTAATCCACCGTTACACCCACGAAGATAGGCTCGTGATTCAGGATTCTTTTCTTCTTCAACATCTACTTCATCAAGCAATTCTTCCATGACTTCATCATAAATGGCTTCTTTTAAAAGTTGAGCAAATTCTTCTAATTCGTTAGCCAATCCCATGATACTGATTGGTCGAGAATTCGGAACAAATGAAATGCCCGCTTGTTCAGCCAGTTCTTTGATTCGTTCGTTCATCATTTAGATCCACATTCTTTCATATACTCGTAGGCGTTCAATCTCATTTGCGGCTTCTTCTAATAAATCAGCAATACGATCAGGTTGATTTTCTTGGACTGATTTACGAGTAGGTATCTGCCGACGAATTTCTGCTCGTTTTCTGAGGCGATATACTAGATCGTTTTCATTCATGATTTCACTCCGAAATGTTGTTCAATCTTCCACATCGGTTCTTGTGCCTCTACACATCCATCATCAATACATTCTAAACAAATGTTTAGACATTCACGGACAATCAACTCGGCGAATTTTTCTTGATTGAATACTTGCTGATACATCGGAATTGCACCGTTTCCAATTTTATGTTCGGCTTCATATGTTTGAGGATTAGCAACGATTAGTGGCTGTTGTTCATAAGCCAGTACCGCAAGTTCTCGGATTCGTTCATTCATCTTTTACTCCAAAATGTTCCAAGATGCCACCGGGACCATCATATGCCAATGTAGCACATTCACGAACGATCAACTCGGCAAATTCATCTGCAACATTCTGCCAATTCATTGACGCACTGGTGTGCTTCAAAACACACTCTCTCCACATTTCTCCAATTCGGTCGTTCATTTATTCGTCTCTTCTTTAGTCAATAGGTGAATGAGCGTTTCTTGTTCTTTCACTCGTTTCTCCAAACCCTTGTAATATTCTCGCTTACGCTTTCGCTCTTCATAGTCATCCCATCGACTTTCAATGTATGGCTGCATAGAAATAACATGAGCATAGTGTTCATGCTGTTTCTTGTGAAAATCACGTTGCTGAGTCAGTTTACGGATTTTCTTTTCTAAGCGACCAATTCTGATATCTTTGGGATCGTAATTTATTTTATTCATTTTAGTCCAAAGTGTTCTTTAAGTTTCTTCTTTGCAGTCCGAATACCTTCGTTGTATCCAATCTTTTTATCTTCCCAGTTATGTTCCGGGACACTTATTAGTTCTTGATAAGCAACTGTTTTGATACATTCACGAACAATCAACTCGGCGAATTTTCTATATTGAAAATCATCGTAGTGAACCCCATGTAGAAATTCAAATCGTGCCCCAGCCTGGATCATAAGTTCTTCAATTCGTTCATTCATGCTATGTATTCTCCCTTAGATAAATCTGGTCTATATTCCCACATCCAAAAATCACTCAGCGGTACACCACGACTGGACGGATAGTACCAGAATTTTCTGTACCCAAGAAACTGCATGAATATGTCCCAGTACCAGCGAATCATTATTCAACTCCAAAGTGTTTTTTGATAGCATATTCATGTGTTAGGGCATTCTGAGCCTGAAGATATCCTGGTGACAATCGTTCTTGTTTATGAATTGTTTGAATACATTCATTCACAATCAACTCGGCGAATTTATTAAATATATCCTTGTCGATCTGCTGAGTATATTCCCATCGAAAGGTTTGTGTGAAATTTCCAGCGGCTTGTTCAGCAAGTTTTTGAATTCGTTCATTCATAATCATCATCCTGTGGCTTGTGTTTTCTCCAGATTTCCATAGCGTCTTTCAGTTCGTCCATTTGTCGCAATCGAATCTGATCCATGATACCCCATTCGCTATTCCGTTCTGTCATGTCCCATAGTTTATCATGGTGTTTCTGAAGTACATCAATCACTACATCATATTTTTGTTCAGGATTCATTGTTCCTCCCAATCCAATTTATTAGGCCACAATCTTGTATTGACAGTTTCGCCAGTCAATTCATAACGAAAATCCGGATCATAGACAATACTACCATGCGTATCTGGAATTGGCTCAAAATCATAACTGAATATGATTCCACGACACATACAGAATTTTCTACCCGCATCTGTCCATACATTACCATTCACTGTACCTAGGTATTTTACTACATTACCTTTGTACATTTCTTCTATTGCTTGGTGATAGTTCAACATTATTCAACTCCAAAATGTTGTTTTAGTTCGTTATGAACCGAATTTGCCGCATTCGCATTCAATTTTCCTTCACGCCACATAGTATAAGGAACACGAGTGCATTCCAGAACAATCAACTCTGCCAATTTACCTGCCAATGCTCTTGTCGCATATGGTGCTGGTAGTCCTTGGTCTTGGACTGTTTTCATATGTTCGGCTGCTTCAAGATATAATTCTTGTATTCGTTCATTCATTTTTCCAAAGCCTTTAGAATGTTGTAGAGAGGGACAGCGTTCCAAGGATTACCATTACACTGACTCCATATCTTTTCTACTAGAGCATCATCGGTGTTGGGATTGACTTCTAATAGTGTTTCTCTAACTATTTCTTGGTTGAGTATTTCATTGAGTTCTTCGTTCATCATTCAACTCCAAAATGTTTCTCAATCTTTTGACCAATTACATAGCCATCACGAGTAAACTTCGCTACATCATTCTGATAGGCAATCTCAATACATTCTTTCACAATCAACTCAGCGAAAGTTCTCATTACGATGCTGTTGAAAATCATATCTAAGTTTCCTATCTTGTGTCCAGCCCTAGAGCATTCTTCGAATGCCCGAGTATAACTGTCATCTAGATGTTTTTTGAATTTTTGGTTCATTTTTCAATTCCGAAATGTTGTTGGATACTTTGGGCAATACCTTCTCTAAAATCACCACTTGAATTGATTTCTGAGTCAATAGAAACCCTAGCACATTCCCGAACAATCAACTCGGCAAATGTGGTAATACCGGCATAGGTGAAACCATATACTTTGGTTTGTTCACCTCCTACCATTTCATAGTTGTCGAACAAATGGGTTTGCTCAACCAGTTCTTTGATTCGTTCGTTCATTCTTCAACTCCAATCAATTATTCAAGTTACATTATAACATAGAGTTCATGAATTGTCAAGTGGTGTCAAAATGATAACTTTTTACTCATACTCTAATTTTTCGTATGTTTCCAGAAATATACTTTCTTTACAGGGATACATTTCCCCATTCACACCAGTAATGATGAAGTCACCCGGACACACATTATGCCCACCTTCTAGTGTATCAATCCACCCATGCCAATGCATAATGACACCACAGTGGGTACATTTGCGAGTTCCTTCATCATCTGGATTCCGATAGTATCGAACAATATCACCTTCCCATCCCCTCTGCTTTCGATATTCGGGAGAGAATTCACGGATTTCACCATTTTCAACACCAAGGTGGATTCTACTATAATCAAGCGGATGATCGCCATTCTTGAACCATTGTGTAGCATCAATGACTACAGGCTTTTTACGATATTTCATTTCATTTCACTTTCGGCGGTCAATACACCAGTAAATGGAATATCTTTCCCCCATACTTCAGGTGCAGACCGAAAATTTACCTCACGGTCTTCAAGAATTGACACGATCAGTTCCATACCATTATACAGTCCTTGCATGTATGGATCATAATTCCAATTACCATCATTGCCTTGAATTCTCAGTATTTCATTGATCGTTTGTAATTTGTCTTTCATTTTTTACCTTTCAGGGCTGCAATCAACATTTCAGTATTCTCCTTCATGTCTTCAATGGTCGCATTGATTCCTATCATTTGTTCTCGAATCTCTTGTTTGGCGTGAAAATATCCACAGTCAAATATTCGTGCGAAAAATGGTCCATATGCTTCTGGGTAAACTACATTGTGGTCTTTGCGAAATGCTTCAATTGCTTGAGCAATTACTTGTTCTTTGTAGTTCATTTTGCCAACCCATAAAGATATGTGTTACGGATACCAATTGCATCGTGCAGTGCGTGGTGCGGGACTGCGGAAACATAATCAAGTCCCCGAATCATTTGAAAAGTGATCACATTCGGTGTGGTCAGCATATATCCCGGTGCAGTCATTAATGCTTGACAGAAATACCGAATATCATCAGGCCAATCTGCAATAATTGTGATAGATTCAAATTGACGAAGATATTTCTCCAATTCATATTGGAATTCCAGAGTATTGATAGGTTGCAAATTCAAATGCGGAACAACATTTTCTTTTACCCATGCACCATAGGGTTCAATGATATTCAGTTCCTTATAGAATATTGGTGCGTTCTCGTCTTCAGGCACAAGAGCCATCGAAATGAGTTCACCACCAAATTCGTTGAATTCTGTATCTAAAAATAGTTTCATAGTAAATCCCACAAGTCACCGGCAATATCGCCTACAATTGATCCAACACCGATACCTGCAACGATGCCCAATACAGTAGACAGAACACCATCACCATATTTTTGCGCCACATAGTTTGCAGTAATCGTACCAGCAGCAAGTTCAGCCGCCAGTTTAGCAAGTTCTTTATCAGTCATCTAATAGTCCATAATAATTGAGAATAGTCCATTTTGGATCACCAGAACCATCTGCAACATCTGCACACTGACGAATAACTAATTCTATCAGTTTATCGATGGATTGTATGGCATAAGTGTCGAATTGTTCCCAGCAACCTTGTGCGGTAATGCCAGATTCATAGTAAAGTTCTTCGTCAAGTTCAATCATCATTCAATCCCACTATAGAAACAACAGGTACATCAATCCAGTCTGACCATTCATATTTTGCAGTTTTAGCCAAGTCTTCGACTGACCAATTCATTCCAGTCCGAACCGAAGTGTCTTGATATTTTCGATACTGCAAAACTTTTTCATGCTGACCGATACGAATAACATAACGCAATTCAATATTCATAGTTCTTTTATATCCTTTAAGTATCCGACCGAACAAATATCACCATATGCTACAACATCACCACCAACCCAAATGACATACGTTGGCTTCTTGAGTTTGTTCATGGTTTCAATCATATTCTTGGTGCCTTTTGATTTGCCATCCCATACAGCAATCAGAGCATCAGCATATTCGGCCATTTGTTTGTTGCGAATATGACCGGCAGCCTTGCCATGAGTGTTCCAATCAGCGGGAAATTCTTTTACTGGGATATCATTATTCGCAGCGTAGTCTTCACCCAATTGATCGGCACCTCGGGCTGTACCCGAAACAATCTCATCAATTACAAACTTACCGTTGGTTCGCATGTAATCAACTTTTTCTTTCAGCAGATTGTAATCGGTAAATTCTCTGCTACCAGCAATGATGACTTTCATTATTCATCTCCGAAATAAATTGCTTGATTTTAGGCATCAGATAAGTGTCACGAACACGCTCAACTACACATGAATATCCATAATGGTGTTCTTCCCAAGTACGGCAATTACTTTTGTAAAGTTCTAGTGCTTTTGTGAATTGATAGAGATTCCACTCCTGGGGCTTTGTTTTATCGTAACCAAAAAACCAATAGTCTTCCAGTTCTTCCCTTGTTTTAGAATACAATTCATTACGGGCATTTCTAACAATATTTCCTAATACACTTTCAATATCTTCAGAAGTCATCATTCAATCCTTATACGGGCACAAGTTTTATCTTTGAATTTGGTATATGCAAGAGAAACAAAACCAGGTTCTTTTTCAACACGTTTTCGATTCAATCGTGGTTGAACCTTTTCCACATACACAAATGCGAAAAATATAAGGACCATCGTTACTAGCACAGCAATAACAATTGCACCCAATCCATTTATTTGGGCACCATAGAATAGTGCAGATACTAGATTCACAGTGCCAAGAACAGCAATCGCACCAGAAGCTCCAGCAGCAATGCACACGGCTATCATTTTGATTGTACCAATAATCACTTTGCGAATATAGGTACAAATGTCGGTATTATGTTCCCACAGACCACCATTCTTTGCTAACCAATAGTGCCACGAATTACGTTTCAATGTATAAGATTTCATTTTTCAACTCCATGTTCGATGGACTTCAGCAACCCATTCGCAGCCATCATAATCTTCAATTTTCCAATTCACATCATCGGGTATTTCAACAATGCGAAGATCGGCGTGTTGTCCATTAGCATCTTTACCTAGAGTTTCAACGACTTCGATCAGCACAGGATCACCACGGTAAATATCACGACAATAAAAATTGGTATAGAATGCGTCATGTTGCCATGTACCAAGGTCGGTGATGCCTTTCTTCTCAGCATACATTTCGGTTGCTTTCTTTGAAAGTCCAAAACCACCATAGCAACGATTAATTACAATTTTCATTTGTTCACTCATATATAATAGTCTAAAGTTTCTCGTTTGACTTCCAACCATCTGCAATATGGTATCATACCATAATCAGACATATGACCCATCTTCTGATATTCTTCGGTAACTTGATACGATTCTAACCATACTTTAAAGTTACCAACAACAGTGGGTTTCCATGCGAATTTGCGAATGTACCGAGCGTCGCCCACTTCAGGTTCTTTCGGTATCGATTTGATTTTCCATCTCATTACACACCTGTGTCATTCATAATTCGAATCAGATATTCTTTTTTATAGGAATCGTTTGTTGCAATGATCAATTGCTGAAATATTTCTTTCAAGTCGGTACGGTTACGCCATGAGCCAATAAAGTAACCAGAAGGATTCGCATACCCACGCAATACATCTAAACTTTTCACACAAGTAAAGTGTGAATATGTGATCCCTGTTTCACCACTATCATAGAGTTCTTTCGTTTTCTTTTTTATGAAACGAAAGAACTCATCGTCATTACCGCAGATTACAAAGTATTTTTTATCCAGCATCTTGAGTCACACGGAAGCCAAGTTTCATAATTTGAATGTGACCAGATGCAATCCATGCAGGAATGAACAACAGAAGATACCACCAAGATAAATGTATCGAAAGTGGCATGATTATGACATAACAAATAATATCAAACAGATTTAAAGTCGGTTTGAAAACAAAAGAAAGAAATTTTTTCATTTTAGTCCCAGTCTTTGAAGAATTGATTTTCTTCGTTAGCATTGAAGCCAGCCAGATATTCGGCAACTTCATCTTCGGTCAGATCACGCACTGGTCGACCTTTGTAGGTACCTTGAGGATACCAGTGTGGATCACGACCACGCCGATAATAACTATCAGCGCAGCCACGATCATAAAGACTACCGTTACGATCACGATCAAATGCAGGATTCATTATACAGTCTCCAAGATTTCACGAGGTGCATACAGATTGGCACGTTGCCAGTTCCACAGATCAGAGATTTTGTTGTAGACTGGACCAAAAAGATAACCAGTCTCGACAACACAAGTTTGCCAACCACCGACCACAGATTTACATTGAATGTTCATTGGGTATCCTTTGTTCATGATGATTAGAATTCGTCCCAGTCGGAACCAGCCCAGCGAGGATCGGAGCCATACATCTCTTCGACCATCTCGTCGTACATAATATCGACAACTTCTTCGTAATATTCGTCGGCGAGGGTACGCAGTTCTGCATTGATGAAATCTTCGATTCGTTCAATCATTTCGCTCTCCTTATCAATCACTATGAATACAGTATAACAAGAATCTACCAAACTGTCAACAACTATTTTCCAATTCGTTCTGCTATCATCATTCGAAGTTTTTGACGAAATTCATTATGCCATCCAAATTCAAATTGGGGGTGATCGATAGCAAATTGTTCAGAATTTTTTAAAATGTCTTGAAGTTCTTTTGTGGATTTTGCGCCATAGTGAGCATCAAAATCAAATTTTTTTGTATTATACGCCATACCAGTTTAACAACTCATCTTGATACTGAAGAAATCCAGCAGTCCAACCAACGCCGACCCAATACTTGACGGAACGATAAGTTCGGCCATCTTGGCCAACCCAGGTATCGCTAATAATAGGTGCTTTGTCGTTCATTTGCTTCTCCTTATCAATCACTATGAATACAGTATATCAAAACAAATGGTAAGTGTCAAGGGTTTTTTCAATCGCCACCAAAAAGATATTCTTCGAAAATATAGTGTCCACCACGACGAGATTGTACCCAAGTCAGATGCCAATTCATTTCAGACTTTTGCATGGCATGAATGATACTTTCGTTACCCGACCAACCACCTGTAGAAATGTAGTAACGATGAACCGACTTGTCTTTTTTGTAATCATGACTTTCGGTCTTCTCAGTCCAAAGCATGTCTGGACTCCACCACAATTCTTTGATAAACTTGAACCAACCAGGAATGTCATCCCAATGCCACAGATTTACAATTTCGAGAGCCTGTTCGGTGGGATAACCATCCTCATCAAACATGTCATGTTCAAAAAGTTCTTTGATACGCTGTTTGTTCGCAGCGACTTTCTTATCAAATTCCTCTTTCCAATTGTCTTTCACTCTTTACCCCATTTGATTTTTAACCAAACTCTTTCATGTGCGTAGTGCAAAACTGTCAGAATAACGTTAATGATGATCGCTGCGTTCAAACCAGACCAGATTGCAGTAACCAATGTTGCAATGACTCGCCAAGATGCTGCTCTGGCAAAAGTTCGTATATGTTGTTCACTCATTTTAATTCATCCCAAAAAGAGCATCACCGGCTGCATTTGGAAAAGTATTTCCCCAATCGGCAATGTATTGTCGATCTTCATCGGCATCATTTGACATCTCAGCAATACCACGAATGTAATATTTGATTTCGTTTTCGTCAGTCAACACACGAACAATGCCGCCACCCATAAACCAATAAGTTTCAAGAATTTTCATAATGTATCCATGTGAAAAAGGGAATCTTCAAGTATTATGAATGATTCCCTTTAGACTGTCAAGTTTTTTGTTTACTTGTTCAACATCAGAGCATTGAAGTTCGCAGGAACAACAATCGTTTGCACTTTACCATTCTTAATACCCTCAGAGATATTCAGTGCGGCTTGTGCTTGCATGTAGGCAATCGAGCTTGACGATTGGGCACTCAGAGCTTGCATTCGACGAGCTTCGGCTTCTGCAGTCTTAACTTCGACCTCCTTCTGCTTCAGTTCATTCTTTGCACGAACAAGTTCATTTGCAGATGCCACGACCGTATCTGCTGGAGTAATACCACGAACAAGAACCTGATTGATTGTAATCGAAGTGTTCAGTTTTTCAGCAGCAAGAACGTTGGTCATTTCTTCACGCATTTTTTGTTCAATCTCAGCACGTTTGTCTGCCATCTCTAGTGCTTCATATTCACGAGAAGCTTTGTAAGCGGCATTTCGTGCAGTCTGTACGATATAGTTGTACATCAGAAGAACATCACCCGATTTGCTTTCGGCATGAAATGCTTTCGACTTTTGACTATACAGTTCAGACACCGAAGTGGGATTGATGTTATAGATAACAACCACATCAAAGTCTTTCATGGTGCTATTATCTTTTGCCAGTGGCGTCAGATTATCCACAGCAACATTCACATCTTTGATTGGAAACGTCAGAACATCACCAATGATTGTTTGATTAAACGAACCAGGCATCAGTTCACCTTGTTGAATTTGCTTATCGAATCCGACACGTACACCAACTTCACCGGTTTCAACCCGAGTGCAGCCAGAAGCAAGAACTACAGCAGACAGAACAGTACCAATAACAAGAGCTTTCATATTTTCCTCAAAAAAGAATAACAATGGTAGATAGAACAACAAACGAGATAACGCCAGCTATGACTAGAATTACCGAATTCCTTACCAGACGAATTTTTTCTTCTTTCGTCTGAGCTTTAAGAAAACGATAACCAGTTATAATAAAAAACGTTAGGATTAAAAAAGCAAGAATGATTTTAATCATTTTTCTTCCAAACTTTTTCTGCTACCCAGAAACCGAATTTCATTGTCAGTTGTCCAGCATAGTAGCAACCAAGAATGAAAGTTAATAGAACCGCCCAGGGATTAAACGATGAAGCGAAAGACACCCATAGAACGAACAATACAACAGCAATCGAAATTGCTAGGAAATCTTTCGTTTTGATGAAGTCGATGATCTTATGCATGATATACACTTTACAGAAGGTTTTTCATAAAAATACAGATTTGTGTCGAAATGTTTTTGTCCACATCCAACACAGATGAATTGTTGCATTGGGTAGTCAATTTCTTTTTTGACTTTTCTTTTCTTCATAGGTTTCAATCAATTCACCGACCACACTGTACCACATCGCATATAAAATTACAAGTATCGTGACTGGTAAAAATACAATTGCGAGAATGGTCAGTGTGTGTCGATTTCTCATATTACCAAGACGATTGATATTCAATGAACCAATCATTGGAAAGAGCAAGTGTTTTGTCAACGATTTTGATGGTCTCTTCAACATCTTTGAAGTACCATTCATCATAGTCAGTACCACCGAAGAAGAACCCCGATGCAGACGGAAGAATCTCTAGTGCTTTGGTATTATCTTTCAACACGGCCAAGCAAACTGCTTTCAATTTTTCCAAGTCTTCACGAGACACATAGGTTTCTTGACATTCATCAACTCCTTCTTGACAATTATCTACAAACCATTTGTGAATCGCATTCGCTTTACGCCAATAACCAACATTCACAGAAATCTCAACCGAAGCGGTATCATCATCAAAACCATCAAGACCGATTGCTTCTTTCACTGCCTTGTTGAGTTCTTTTTCTTCAGGACGAAAATCGTAGTTGCTGAGGTGCTTCGAAGCTTTCAGATACATATCCAGACCCATGACAATCTCCTTATTTGGGGTGACGTTGATCGAATGTTTCCATCCATTCGACGAGAACTTTACGTGCTTCAAACATCGTAATTTTAAAATGCTCTACGAGATAGGGTGTTGCGGCAAACATGTTTGTCACACCAGACTCACGCAGAGTGTCGAGGTATTCAAAGTAGTCTTGTTTTTTCATCATGTACACAGTATATCAAGGTTAAATTCAACCGTCAAGCATTATTTTTCGATTGTCCAAAAAGCATCATTGTTACATCATAAGCAATATCGTGAACTGGATCATGTTTGATGACATGGGACTGTGGATCAAAACCAGGAACATCAACGTATCCAGTTTTCGTATCATACAGAATGTCAATCAGAGTACGAACATCACGCCAACGATTGAAATTCCAGATCGGTTCACGTTCAATCTGATTCGATATAGATTCTAGTGCAATCTGATCGAGATTACCTCGTGCCCAAATCCAACAATCATCATCTTGTTTCGTTTTTGTCCACGCACGAAACTCTTCGAAACCTTCGATAAGTGGCTTGTCTAAAATGGGATTTGGCATGAGAGATTTACGTTTCGCAAGATCACATTGCTTCGCCCACCATTCGATAGTTCCTTTATCGAGCTTTCGACCATACTTTTTCACTTGTTCATCAACATCAAACTTGACAAAAAATGCATCTTTCATCAAGTCGGTGTATGACGGTTTGTCTTCTGGTTTGAAGTATACACATGCCAGAGACAGAACTACCGAATTCGACTCTTTTCCAAGAGTCTCCACATCAAAGCAAAACATCAAGATACCTCATCTTTCATTTGTCGCCAACCAATATCATCAGGCCATGCCCAGTATACTACACTAAAATCGTCAATACAATTTTCGGGTGTAATCATTCCTTCTAACTTACCCGCATTACGCATTGCAGCAGACCAGTAATCCCAATAAAAGTCTAGAATTTGTTGTTCAGACAAAACAGAATCACCCGTTTCATTCCAAAGATTTGTTCGCCAATATTTCACTCTGTATAGCCTCGTTGGATGAATTTGTTTCGACGCCATTCGAGAGGAACTTTTTTACCATTAACAATCAGAACTTTTTTCAGTGCAGCAAGATATTGTTTTTTGCTGATATACAGTTTGTTTGTCGGAATATCATAGTGTGGTGTGCAGTGAACAAAGTCAAAAGTTTTTTTCACTTCAAGCGGTTCGCCCGCAAATGTAGAAATGAAAGAAACCCCACCTTTCAGTGTAATAGCATTGGCGGTGACTTTTTTGTGTTCGCTGTCATCATCTTCACCCATGTAATTCTTTTCATATTTCTCAATAAAAGATCCCATTGATTTTTCAATCAGTCTTCGAGCATCATTTGCTGCATCCATTCGTTTGAAATAGATGTCCCAATCTCTTGGCTCTTGTCCTTGAATCAGAGAGGCAATCGCACCACCCGCAAGGAACGCATCACTCCACGAAATTCTTGGATCATACCATTCCATTTTTGAAATTTCATTGCATTTGTCTTCGATTTTGCTCTTGACAAGTTGAATGTGTTCGATTTCTTTTTTTGTGAATTCGTTTTTCATAATTTAAATTCCATAAAGGGTTCAATACAATTCTCATAAATTTGTTGCATCTGAGAATAAAGAACTCTTCGTTCACTGTCTGTCAATCCAGCGGTAACTAGACCACCGCCAGAATCATGCTCAAGTTTATCAAGACCATAATCATGGCGCCAAGTGTAGCACATGTCAAGAATGACTTGCTCTTTAGTTCTCATCTTTCTTGTTCCTAGAACTCTTGAAGTTTGCATTGTCACGAATAGTGGTGACATAACGACGAATAAATTCGCCACGCTCGTGTGCATCAAGAATGGTTGCCGCAATTCGTTTTGCAGATTTATTGACTTTCACTGCTTTGGGACTGTAACCAGTACATGCCATTTTTCTCTCCTGTTAAAGAATTTGATTTTTGTGTGTATCTTCGATTGCGGCCTTTGCATCAGACTCGCTAATGTAACGCCCAATCTTTTTTTCTTCATACCATGCAGATGTTGTTCCATCGAACTGTGATTCCAAATACTCTCCAACAATTCGTCCAGACTTGTCCACATAAACGTAGTTGTACATTCCGATTTTGGTCCAGATCATGTTAGCTTTCCTTTTTCAAACAAATAGTGTTTCAGTAAGATGCCGAAGCATTTGGGGTAATGTTCTGGGTTTGGCAAAGCATCTCCATACTTTTCATGAAGGTCTTTCAGCATCTGTTCAATTTCTTCGTCGGTGGGAGTCACAATTCTACTTACCAGATGCGGCTTTAATAACGAGAAATACAACCAGAAGCCACAGAATGAATCCGATCCACAATGGTGAGAGGACCCAGAACCAAGACCAAGCTACGTATCCAGTGAGCTTTAGAACGATAAAAACAAGAGCTAGAAGGGTGGTGAAACCGATTTGCATGATGATATCCTTATTTAAAGTATGACGGTATCATACTACATTTTCAAAAAGTATTTCGGTAAAGATGTGAGACTCCCGAAGGAGTCTCGTTGCGACGATTAGAACGAGTGGGTGTATGCCAAACGCCAAGAATTTTTTTCTTGAGTGACATCACCATAGGATTGGCTGTAACGGAGAGATACGGAATCTTGTTTAGTGACCGCATATGATACCCCAACATGATAACGATTGCTATCAAAACCATCTCCACCACCAAACGAATTGCGATAACGATATCCAACATCACCACTCAACCAATTGCTGACGATAGGAAATTTAACACCAGCATCAACAGCGTAATACCAAATATTTTCTGGTTTATCGTATTTTCCAAAACGTCCACCAATACGCAATCCAACATACGGTTCGAAGTTATGAAAACCGCTGTCGAAAGATTTTCTTGCCCGACCTTCAAAGATGCCTTCGTTTCCGAACTCATAGAAGTCTCGTTTGTTTGTTTCAAGTTTGATGCTATAGTCCGTTTTGTCTGGATTTGTTTGTCCAAATACTAGACCCAATTTATAATCATCTGATTTGGTACTGCGAGTTTCTTCGTCATAATATTGAAGTTGAACGTATGGACCAGCATAAGCTGCACCCGCCATCAAAAGTGTTGTTGCTGCCAAAATTTTTGCTACCTTCATTTAATTTCTCCTAAGTTAAATTTCGTCCACTCAACACGGACTTTCTCTTGCACTGCTTTGGGTAGGTGGACATAATCCAACTCTTCACACATTTTTTCACCATTCTTGAAAGACCAACTGAAGAATTTCAGAACTGCTCGACCGATAAGTGGATCGGCTTGTTTGCGATGCATGATGATGAATGATGCGCCAGTAATAGGCCATGAATTAGCACCTTTTTGGTCTGTCAGAATTGTTGCCATACCATTTGTGCCAGTCCAATCCGCACTATCGGCTGCTGCTTTGAATGTGGCATCGTCGGGTGAAACAAACTTACCATCACGATTTTTCACTTGAGTAAATGTCAGTTTGTTTCGCTTCGCATATGCATATTCAATATAGCCGATACTGTTCTTTGCTTGTTGAACCATTGCTGCAACACCTTCGTTACCTTTACCACCAACACCAGTTGGCCATTTCACTGCTGTACCTGAGCCAACTTTTTCTTTCCATTCAGGAACTGTTTTGCTCAACCAATCTGTCCAGAGAAAACTTGTTCCTGAGCCATCACTACGATGAACCACAGTGATGCTTGTCGCTGGTAAAACAACACCCATATTCAATTCTACAATAGCAGGATCGTTCCACTTAGTAATCTTACCAAGATATATTTTTGCGATAACCTCAGGTGTTAGTTTCAACTGTCCTGGTGCAACCCCTTGAAGATTGACAACAGGAACAACACCACCTATCACTGCTGGAAATTGTACTAAATCTTCCTTATCTAGTTCATCTTGTTTCAGTGGCATATCACTCGCACCAAAGTCTACAGTCTTTGCTTTGATTTGTTTGATACCGCCACCAGAACCAATACTCTGATAATTTAGACCAATACCTGTTGCTGCTTTGTATGCTTCTGCCCATTTAGAATAGATGGGGTATGGAAACGTTGCTCCCGCTCCAGTGATATCTGCTGCCGATGTTACACTACAGAATAGTAAACTAGCCAATGCTATTAACTTCTTCATAGGTCTCCTTATTTTCTTCATTATGAAGTTTGGGTTGATTGAAACGTTGTTCTTGAATAGTTCGTTGTCCAAAGGATTTTCGTGGATTCATGCACATAACACAATTTGGATTACCACAGTTCAAAATATGTGTTTTGTGATTTCGGTGAGGCTCTTTCATGTATTTCCACTTCGAGTCAGTATGGTACGCTTTTGCTATTTTGACTTGGCGTTGAATTTTTACTTGTTTTTGATGAATCCGTTCGCTATGATGGATTTTATCTTCTTCATGACTCATATGTTCTCCTTTTCAGTCACATACTACGTTTTTATTGTACACTATTCTTTGCTTTTTAGTGGGAAAGTTTTTGCACTCTCTATCTTATAAATCCTCTGTCTTAGTTCTGTTGTTGAGTAGGAATGTTTTCGTGGATGATAGAATAACTCAATACCATTCTCAATACAATATTGTTTCCCTGTGAAGTCACGATCTTTGTATTCTTCTCCAAGAAAACGAATGTGCATTGTTTGAGATTGGATCAGATTCAATAAATCAGTCTCGGTTTCATAAACAAGAATTTCATCGACATAACGACATGCTTGTAGTTGAATGAATCTTTCGTAGATTGATTGAATGGGTTTGTTTTTTGTATCCGGACGATCAATCGTCGGATCAGTTTGAAGTGCTACTTTTAGATAATCACAATGCTCTTTTTCCATCTTGAGCATTGCAACGTGCCCCGCATGAAATAGATCAAAGGAACTGCAGGCAAAGCCAATTTTCATAATTACCTCACAAATACAAAATTATTCTGGTGTGTTTAGATTTATTTCTTCGGTGGGATCGCTGGTGATGATTTTGTTGATGAATTCTACTGCGGGTTTTTCTGATTGAAAATATCGAATGATTGTTTGACCTGTGTAATCAGATACAAAAATCAAAAGAATATTTGATTGAACCATAGAAAACTTTACCCACCAACCGTTGCGAACGATTGGTGAGAAAGTAACCCCCTTAGATTCTATTGCTAGAAATTTCTCTGTCTTTAGAGATTTTTTACCCATGAATGTATTTATTTAAAAAACGTGTTCAATTGTTTGTTGCTTGACTCAATTGCCGTTTCGCCAGCTTTAATTGCCTGTTTTGTGAACTTTGTTTGCTCATCGATAAACAAATTCAATTCCATCTTTAACTTGCTATCGGTAACAAAATTGTTGACAAAATACTTCTTCGACTCTTGAATCATATCGATAAATGCGTTAGTTGCGAACATAAAACCCCCTATAAAAAAACTATTTATGTTGCAACACAACATAATTATCCGTTCGCATCCTCATACTGCATTTTTGCGAGAATATAATCTTTAACTAAGCTTGAACGAACAATATCATCGACAGTGAACTCGATTCTAGTAAAAGCATTCATGTGCATGGCGATATCAAAAAATTTCAAAATACCCGACATGTCATTCTTTTTCTTATTTAAATCGGTCTGACGATAATCACCACACCAGATAATCTTTGATCGATAACCAACACGAGTCATGACAGTATCGATTTCTTCATAGGTTAGGTTCTGCATTTCATCGACGATAATAATCGCATCATCAAATGACATACCTCTAATAAATGAAGTGGAGATAAATTCTATATGATGCTGTTCTTCAAGTCTATCCCAAGCATCTTTTCTGCCAAATAAAGTTTCACAAATTTGTCGGTATGGCTGTTGATAAATTTCCATTTTCTCAGACACATCTCCAGGCAAGTGCCCAATCTCTCGTCCCTGAACCGCAGATCGAACGACGATAATTTTATCGAATGGATTACCTTTATCTAAAACTTCTTCAATTGCTTTATACAACGCACAAAATGTTTTACCTGTACCTGCAACACCATGTAGGGCAATGAAGTAGTCGCCTCTTTTATAAGCATCAAAAAATTTCTTTTGATTATCAGTCAACGGATCAAATGTTTTCAAATCATCGATACGTAATTTTAAATGATGATTTGTTGTTTTAACATGCGTGACTTCGGTGTTTGCGGTTTGTTTACGGGCCATGTTGCTCCTCTATTTTGTTGATTACATGCGCTTTATGAATCTTGCAGGAAACCCACGAGTTATAATAGTCTTCAGAAAGCAAAACGCCTCTGACGAATATTTCATAGGTTTCTCTGTAAGAGCATTCGGATTTGCTGTAACAAAGATGAAGAATTTCACGACGATAATTCTCAGAGCCAAGTTGCTTGACTTCTTCTTGCAATTCTTTGTTTGAGCCGTAATAGGATTCCCAGTCAGATTTGACTCGGATTTTTTTGACTTTGCCTTTGGTCTGTTTGCGACCAGCTTTGCTGAAAAATTTCTTACCAATATATTTGCGATTATTGGTGAGGTTTGTAATTAAGTATACGAACCCAAATGCCTCACCAATATCGTCTTCAGTAAATTCTCTATTCTTATAAAACCACATTATTCATCCTCTTCGTCGCCGTCATACTCATTATTTAGCATGAGGTATTCGGCGCAGAAGGGACAAAAAGTCGGATCAGATTCTGTGTTTAATTCATCGTAAGAAATAGAAAATTTTGAATCGCATGATTCACATTCGTGCTTTAGTTTTGTCATATAATCTCGTCTATACAAATGACACCATACACATCATTTCTTGCTGTGTTTGGTTCCTTTAAGTCTGAAACGAACTCTCCAACTGAAAAGTCTTTCTTATATATCATTTCAAACTTGTCATTTGTATATAGATCACCGATCAGATACAAAACTCCTTTTTTACAATCAACTAAACCGTAACTGTAAATGTGATGAATTTTTTGACCACCAACAAATTCTTGTGGAGTTTTGTAGGTGATTTTTGAATGCATAACTTTATAACCATTTGCTTCTGCGAATCCACCATCGTTCAGATAAAGTGTCATTCCAGAAGATTCGTATACTTTTACCCAATCTTTTGAATTGTCGAGTATAGTTATGGTACCTTCGTTATCAGTATATTTAAGTTGAAACCCATTTGCAGCATAAGATAAAGATGCAATCAATAGCATTAACAACGCCAGTAGTTTTTTCATCTTGCTCCTTCCACGCCAGAGGCGTTTGTTGTGAGAGTCTTATTTACAACTATTTCACTGGTGTGGAATAGATGAACGCCTGCTCTCTAAGGCATTAAATCATCGGATTTTGATTTCCATTTTCCCAGAGGACACGAGGCGTTCTTCAATAGAGTTTTTCCTGGCATGAAACAACCACACTCTTTGCAAGTTTTTAGAGTGTGGTTGTATTCATCACACGAACGGCAAATGAGAATTCTAGTCTTTGCGTATTCGGGTTTTATGTCCATATCAATTCATCAAATCATCTTGTGAGCCTGGTCGAAGAGTACCTTCTTTCTCTGCACGTTTAAACATCTTATCTAAATCCGTTTCTGATGCAGTAAAAGCCATTCTTCCTCTCTTTTCCAAAACTTTTTCTAAAACTTCTTTGTTGCTTTGTAGTTTAAAGTCGGGATCGTGTTTGTGATCATCATGGATATCTGGAACAATAATCTCACCATTAACATCACGCAAAGCATGAATGCAACAAACTACGGTATCTGGTGTTAGTGAAGTGATTTCATGTTCTCTAAACGAACGAGTGACGAATGTACTCACCGCTTCATATTCACGAGTTTCTTCTGGAATTCCTGCTTCTGGAACAGCAGAAAACTTCACACGAACTTTTCCAGCAGCAACCATAGTCACATGATCGTAGTCATGATGGTGACCACAATATGTTGTTCCTTCTTCCGGAAAATTCATCTTTTTCACATAAATGTTATGTTGAAAGATGTGTTCCGTCATCATATTAATATCTTTGTTTTTCATTTTCCACCCCAAACGTCTTCCCACGAACCAGACAAAGCACCTTTCGCATAATCGGTAACTCTGTTTTCAAAGAAATTTCCATGCACAGGACTGTTCACCATTTCTTCAACCCACGGTAGAGGATTCTTCTTCACTTTGAAGATGCCTTTGAGTCCAAGAGAAATCAGTCTACGATCAGCAATGTAACGAATATATGTCTTAACATCTTCTTTGGTGAGTCGAGTCATCTCTCCCATTTCGAATGCCAGATCGATGAACTTATCTTCCAATTGAACCATTCTTTCTGCGATGGTATACAATTGTCCTTTAAGATCATCATTCCAAATTTCTTTGTTCTCCTCTATATAGGTCCTGAACAATTTGATCATAGATTCGGTATGCATTGTTTCGTCAACGATTGACCAAGTGACGATCTGACCCATACCCTTCATCGTTCCATTGCGAGGGAAATTCAAAAGCATAATAAAAGAACTAAACAATTGCATACCCTCAGTGAATGCTGAGAATACGGCAATATGCTTTGCTGTATTTTCTTTTGTAGTGTTCTGTTCTGCGATATCGAGAACATAATCATGCTTCGCTCTCATCGCATCATATTCCAGAAACTGATTGTACATAGTTTCGGGCAGACCGAGAGTTTCGATCAGGTGTGAATATGCTGCAATATGAAGAGCTTCACGAGCAGCAAAACCAAGAAGCATCATGCGAATTTCTGGTTGCGGAAAGTATGGTAGATAGTTCTTCACATATCCACCAGCAACGTCGATATCACCTTGCGTAAAGAAACGGAAGATGTGTGTCAGAAATTGTTTTTCGCTATCTGTTAGACGATTCTTCCAATCTTTTACATCTTCGATCATAGGAACTTCTGAGTGAAGCCAATGAATTTGTTCATGCTTCAACCATGCATCGTATGCCCAAGGATAATTAAAGGGCTTGAAATAACTTCTTTCGTCTTGTAGATTCTTATTCTTCTTAGCCATTTAGCCAATTCTCCAGTTCTTCTTTCTTTTTGACGCCAACCACTCTATCGATTACAGTATTGTTTTCATCCAACTTCAGTAGAGTTGGCACACCACGAATTCCAAATTTAATCGCAGAGTCACTATCTTGATCAATATCAACAACTTCAATTGATGGTTTGTTTTCTATTTCATCTAGGGTTTTTGCAAGCATCTTGCATGGCTGACACCACGATGCTGTAAATCTAATTATTTTCATTTCTAGTCCTCGTACATAACTGTTGTTGAGTCGCCCAAAAACCATTTCGGTTTTTGTTCAACGATATATTTTTTGGTACAAACTTTAAAATCAGGAAACTTCAATTCTTTTGGATTACTTGCAGCATCTAAAAATATACAACGATTGTTTGGTTGAGCAGCAAATTGTCCATTGTCCAACTGTATAAAATTAAAACTTTTATGATCCTCTGGCCACTCTGCATAACTTGTATCTATGATACTCATATCTGGTGCTGAGTGATCGACCGTAAACATGTAGTTGCCTTCATAAAATTTCTTATCTTTCGCATAAACCTTACAAGATAAATTTCTTAGAAATGCCTTTTGTATTACAGTAAAGTCATAACTAAAACAATCCCATATTTGCAAAAAATCTAAAGGTAGAAATTTTTCGGGATCAAGATCATTTGTTCTAGAAACGAACGCATGAAGAGGAAGCTTATCATACAATGCGCCATAATTTGGCAGATAAGCTTCAATCCTAAAAGCTTGACCCCGAATACTTTTCAATGATACCCAAATGCATGGCTCATATTCTCCATATCCCTTTTGAAAGTCATACAAGAATTCTTTTCTCACATAGCAATGTAAAGGTGGAATATTATTCACAAGATGAGACATTAATCAATCATCCTAATCAAATAGTATATCACAACTAATGCCAAGATTAAAAAAATTATTCCCATCATTTCAATCATCCTTCACAGGCCAAACATTCATTGCCTTGAGCAATAGCACTCATATCAATTTCTTGAATGATTTGTCTTTCAATCTTCTTTGATACTTTATCTGCTTTTGCGAGTTTCTCCGAACGGCAGTAATACAATGTCTTCAAACCTTTTTTCCATGCTAAGAAATGACAGGCGTGAAGATATTTGACATCCGAATCAGGTCTGAAGAATAGATTAACTGATTGAGCTTGATCAATATATTCTTGTCTATCTGAGGCATGTTCGATGACCCAACGCTGATCGATTTCCATTGAGGTCTTGAAGACATCTTTTGTCCATTCATCCAAAATTTCCAAGTGTTGGCAGGAGCCATCATTTGAAATGATAGATGACCAGATTTCGTTATAGTCAAGTTTTTCGTCTGCATCACATTTGTCCTTAATAATTTTGTCGAGATACTTATTCTTATTCAGATATGAACCAGATAAGGTATCTTGACGATATGCATTTGCACGATATGGTTCTATAGAAGGGCTAGTATTGCCCATAATAATAGAACTGGAAGCATTAGGAGCAATGGCCATAAGATGGCTGAAACGTAGACCGGTGCCTCTAGCATCCGGAGCTTCGCCTCGTTCAGTGCCAAGCTTATAATTTGCCGCATTCAAACTCTCTCTAATATGTTTAAACATCTGTTTGTTTTTTCCGACTGCCATGGGTGACTCGAACGGAATGTTATTTCTCTGCAAGTAGGCATGAAATCCCAACGCACCCACTCCGATTGATCGCTCTCTCTGTGCAGAATATTTTGCTCTTGAAATGGCTGAAGGTGCGTTATCAATAAAATGCTGAAGTACATTATCAAGCATTTCAGCAATATCAGCAAGGAAATTGCTATCATTTTTCCACTCATCATAATACTCCAAATTTACAGATGACAAGCAACATACTGCTGTTCTTTCTTTGTCTGTTGGTAAAATAATTTCCGAACATAGATTCGATTGTTTGATGCTGAGTCCAAGTTTCTTTTGAAACTCTGGCATCATACGATTACTCGTGTCTATGAAATGTAGATATGGCTCGCCAGTTTGCATACGCATTTCGAGAATGCGCTGCCACAATTCTTTTGCTGAAACCGTTTCACGAACTTCGCCAGAGTGTGGATCCTTCAAATGCCAAGAATCATCCGCATTAGAATCCAACATAGAATTCTCAATGAGTTGCATGAAATCATCGGTGATATTGATACCATGATGGAGATTCAGACAACGCATATTCTGATCGCCTGTAGGCTTACGCATCTCTAGAAACATAGCAACATCTGGATGACTGATATCAAGATAAGCGGCATAAGAACCACGACGAGTGCGACCTTGCCTGTATGCCAAGCTAGAAGCATCGTAAGTACGCAAGTGAGGCATGATGCCAACACTTTTATCATCAGCCGAACGTATACCGAGTCCAATTCCTACTCCACCACCTAACATCGAGAGCCAGTTGACTTCCGATAACGTATTGACCAGACCTTCAGCACTATCATCCAAGTAAGGCAAAAAACAGCTAATAGGCAGACCACGTTTACTACGACCAAAACTGAGAATAGGTGTGCTATAACTAAGCCAATGCTTAGAACTGTACTCATACAAACGTTGGGAATGTTCTGGATTGCTGCCAAAAGCTTTTGAAACATGTGCGAACCTTTCTTGCGGGGAGTTTTCATCCTCCTTCATATAACTTTCTTTTAATCGTTTGATTCCTAATTCATCAAATAAATTATCACGAGAATAGTCTACTCTTATACCGTGAACGATATCTTCCATACTTGCTCCAAATGTTATTGTTATTTACTAAATTTATAAATTTTTTCTATGTGTTTCAAAAAGTCTTCTTTACCTGTAGTGTGTTTCATATTGTTACACATCCAACAGCAAGAGACACTATTCTCCAATGTGTAACCTTCTGAAGAATCAACTCTATCAATTCCAGTGTAGTGAAAATCACCACTGGTTTTTCCTTGTCCTTTTTTTACATTTGTCAAAGAATCACCACAATATACACATTGACCAGTGACTATTTTATTAAACTCTTCAGTTTTTAGAGTATACTTCAAACTACGTTTTTCCGCACTTCTTTTATATTCTTTTTCTAAATTTCTCCTAGCAGCCTCACCACTCGGCAATTGCCAAGGTTTGGTTTTTGCACCAACGCTTTTCCACTCAGAACTACTTCTTTGCTGACACCCGCAACTATTTCTTTTTTTGATATTTGTTGCAGTCATCACCTTTTCATTATTGCAGTAGTGGCACAGGCACCTCAATCTAACGTGATTTCCTGATCCTACTGAAGGCAACACTTCCTTTATTTCCAACTTGCCGAAATATTGCCCTACAGAATAAATACTTTTTCTTCCCATTCTAGACTCCTTTAATGTATTCTAGAATGTATTTATAAAAATTTAGATTTTAGGAGTCATTTTGAACATACTCTGTGATCATTGGAAAAACCTTTGAAATGACTTCAGCGCAGCATTTTGCGATTTGAATGTGTTCTTTCTGTGTGCCATTACCGCTTCTCAATTCAACATAGTGTAACCAACTGCGGAGAGTCCCATTGACATACATGCGAGAAACAGTGTTACCTTCTGGTAGAACTGCTCTTGCTTGTTCTTTAGCGATACCATTATTTACTGCCCATTCATATGCTTCTTTTGCTGCTTCAATTACTTTCTGTTGGTGTTGAATCCATTGATTATGGAGTGGCGAATCAGAAGGTAATTCATAACTATTTTGTCGATTTTTATTGTCTTGTAGTCTTGCTTCACGAAGTATGAAACTCAAATCTTTTGTTGGATCAGCATAACGTTGGCTGAATTCCTGAAAACTAAACGAACGATGCCTGAGAATTTGTCTTGCGATATCTCGTGTCGTTTCAATTTCTAGACACATGCTTACCATTTCCAGAGGAGACCAGTGGGCGTGTTTTGTCAAATACCGAATCAACTTTTCATTCGTTTCTGTATTGTACTGATTGCTTGGGTTTGATACTCGGGCGCAAAAAGCAACCAAGTCTTGCACATCACGAATACCCTCGCCACCCATAAAATTAGTCGGTTCAGAACAGCTAATCAATTTCACTTTCATATTATACTTTCTTCCATTCATTAAATTTTAATTGTGCCCGAAGGCCTTGAAACGTGTTATTACTTATAATCTTTTGGATTTCATCTATTGAAATTCCATTCATGACCATCTCATTGATATCTTTACCAACAACTGTATTTGGCCAAATAACAACATTATGATTCGCTTTGACTGCACTGAAAATTAACTTAACAACCTCTTTGTTTCGAGGTTCATTATCGAATATCAGAACAAGATTTTCTTGTCCCAATTCTTTTGCAGTCAATCCAAGATTCGCATCACCAGAAGCTAGACAGTTATTTAGAAAAAGTGAATCGATAGGTCCCTCAACCAACAACACTTTTTCCGACATATTTACTCTATCTTTTCCATAGATGAGTTTGTTCTTACTCTCATTGGTGCGAACTGTGACATAACGAAGTGTCTTATCTGCTGTCTCTAATGCACGACCCGATACTGCAATCAAATCATCATTTTCATCATAAAAAGGAATAACTAGACGAGCATCATTTGCAAGTTCTTTTCCATGTTGTGGATATAATGCATCCACAAAATCTTTATATTTGCTAGTGAACAGCAAAAATTGATACTTGTCTTTCGGTATATGTCTGCGTTCAAGATACTCTAAACAAAAGTGTCCTGCTGGAAGCTTGTCACACCATTCGGCATGTTCAAAGATCCTCTGTTTCTTTACTTTACCGAACTTAGGCGCATGAACTTGCAAAATTGTATTTGCAATCTGCACGTTATTTGTTCTTCCGTTTGAGTAGTTCTCTAAAACATACTCTTTGTGGAGAGTCGGATCAACATGCTTAATTAAATTACCGACAGTTGTGCTGACGCCACAGTTATGGCATCGGTACAACATGTCATTACCTTTGGAAAAAGCATACCCTCGTGCTTTTGTGAGATTCTTTTTTGAATCACCGCAGAAAGGGCAGGAAAAATTAAAGAGTCCGTCTTTCTTCTGTTTGAAATTGCGAAGACGAGAAGAAATTAGACGGACGTATTTGGTGTCGATGTGTATCATAGTATATCATAGTATATAAAACCAATTCAAAAAAGTCAATCTTATTTCAGTATTGTATCCAATAAAGTTAGATTGACATGCTTAAAAATCCATGCTACAGCAAGAATGCCCCCAAGTATCATCCATTTGTACTTGGTAAACTCTGCTGCGATGCCAGATTGTTTACCGCCGAGCGCATCTTCGGCATCATGCTTTTTTATGTCATCTCGCAAAATGTCAATTTTTGTTCCTATAGTTCTCTCAATTTCATCTATTTTATCATGAAGTTCACGAGTGATTGTGGTAATTCTCGAATGAAGTTCTTTGATGTCTTCTTTCAAACTGTCTTCAACTTTTTGATGTTGTTCATGTTTTTGATCATGAAGAGCAATCATCCGCAAAAGATTGCCATTCATCTCTTGAATTTTTTCGATAGTTACCGATAACTTATTTGTTATCGCTTCCATCTGCTCATGATCTTTTTTCAAAAGACCGATGTCGAGTTTTATTTGATTGATATCTTTTTCGTCTTGGTACATTATTGTTTCTTCTTTTTGTTGATTTTTGGTACCGAAGGTGTCTTCGTTTTGTTTCATTTATTATAAGACACTAAGACATGGATAAATTTCATTTACGAGTTATTTATACTTTAGATAAGTGGGTCTTTCGGTTGTTTTGGAGAACGCTTCATTTTAGTGCGTTCGGCACCATATTCTTCATCATCGGTTTGATATTGTTGAGACTGATACATTGCCAATTTTTCACGGCCTCTTGTCCAAGCAGTGATTCCCAACACTGCGCCCATAGCCATATGAAAAAGACCCGCACCTTTTAGAGTCAGTGGATCCCATGCATCAATTTCTTGACCGTGATATGCCTTGAAGACCGACCAGAGAATTGGAAAAATAAGAAAATCGGCAACGCAAATGACCATATACATCCATGCCATAACAGGACGCCATTTGCGATTCATCCAATCTTCTTGTTTGTTGGTCATAGTAGTTTTAGAATTCGGTTATACTCATTCAAACGTTCTTTGAAACCATGAGCATCACCGTAAGTTTGTGTTTTTCTTCCTATGTTGATAGCATCACACAATCCATCAAAATCATTTTTGTCCACCCACGAATTCAAATTATTTGTTTTCCAATACCAACATGCAGAATGCACTGCACCATCAAATGACATTAGATATTGTGGAACATTTTTAAGTTCCATACCAATAGAATCTGCAAATATCTTGTAGTTATTTTTGCCTGTGAGTTGAATCAATCCACGACCACAATATTTCCAACCATCACCAGAAGCTTCTAAACCATTACCCATACGATTTGCATAGACTCGATTCGCAATAGCTTCTTGCTTGTTTGGTAGCGAAGCATATTTCTTTGCGAGTTCATCGGTAGGAAAATATTTTGGAAAGACTACACGAAGTCTATCCCAACGATAGTTTAGATTCTCACGAAGTCTGCTGAATTGTCCACTTTCAACTGAGCATTGTGCAAGAAAAGCTGCAATTCTGTTTTCATTGTCTATGCCATGAGATGGCAAGAATTTCTCTAACGAGTCTAACCACTCAGCAACGTTTTCGTTGTTGGGTAATACCTGCTCCAGAATAGATTGTGTAAGCATGATTTTTACTTTTTGGATTCAAAGTTCTTTTTTTGTTTTTTATACCATTCAATCCAAGCATCGTTTTTCGCTTTACACTCATGATAATCTGAATAATTGCTTACAACATTACTTACAACTTCAGATAACTTGGTTTCATTTTTATCGATGAGCTTCAGTTCATTGCAAGAAGTCATCATTTCTTTTGGGGCATCAGGAAATTTTTGTTTTACTGGAACAACAGTGCAGCCAGTCAACAAAAAAGCAATCAACAAATATCTCATTGACCATTTCCCTTCGCCGCATCATTTAGTGCCTCTATGGCTTCAGTCGGAACAACACACTGAGCGTCAATTTTTTCTTTATTTTCTTTAATCTTTTCCTGAATGATATATTCAGTCTCTTTGATTCTTTCAACTTTCGTGACATATTTTGTTTTTATCTCTTCGTTTATTGTTTTTGATTTTTCCTGAGACAACTTTATCTGCGCTTCAAGAGAGGCGACTTTTTCTTCCCAAACTTTTTGATTATACAAAACACCTTCATAAAACACACCAACAACAATCAACACATAAGATACGATTCTCAGGATGAATGAATATGGTTGTATCTGAGGAATTAGGTTTGTGAAAATGCTTAATAATAGACCGACTATTCCTGCTATTAAAATTGCGTGAATAATCAAGCCAACAAAAGCTGTTGGCAACAAAGACAATAACCAGATCATGCTAAATTTGGGGGATTTCTAGTAAACATTTTGAACGGCATCACTTTTCTTTTGTTCTTTTTGTTGACGCCAGGTTCACCTTGCTTACCAACACCAAGGCCTGCGATATCACCAGAACCAACATTGTTGGCTGGAGCCACAGCACCACCAATCATTCCACCATCTTCTTGTATGTTTTTCATTTTATCTTTCTGAGTGTATCTGCTAATTCTAAGTCAACGTCTATATCTGACGAACGAATGTCTTCTCCCTTGACTCCAAAGACAATCGACGGCATGTAATTTAAAAACAAAAGAAAAGTTTTTAGAGTGGAGTAATCCTCTTTGGCTACTTTAAAAAATAGCATTCTGGTGGCAGACTCCACACCAAAAACGTTGTAAATGACAACCAAATGATTCAGAACTAACTGCTCTTTTAGTTCTTTATTTTTTCTGTATTTGTTAAAAAGACGCTTTAGATAATTGAATCTTTTCATGTCTTCTTTAAATTCACTCATCAAGCAGTTTGGTTTATCATATGCTTTCATTGAGTAAATCAAGAAGTTCTCATTATTTAAATCTTCAAATCCCATTATTGCTCGTCTTCTTCGTCCTCATCGTCTATTGATAAAATTTCATCAACTCCACTCTGATCAGTAATTTCAGCATGGAATATGTACGTGTTATCATCATCTAGACTGTACGCAAAATACAAAAAGTCTTTATCTGTGAGATTGATTACAAACTCTTGTCCTTCAGAATCCAAATCATACATTGCAGGAATCGTCACACCAAAACGTTCTAGTGTTTCACGAACAACCGTCAATGCTTCTTCTGGACTCTTTACTGGCGATTCGGCCAAAGTAAAAAGAAAATCATTAATCTGATCAATATCACCAGAAGATACTGCCGATTGCTCGGCAGTATCTGTCATTTCAACATAATGACTAAACTTCATATTAAACCACTGTCAACGTAGCATTAGCAGACTTGACTGTTGTAGCACCAGTTGCCGAAACGTTGACCCAGTATGCGCCAGCATTTGCGGATTCGAGATTAGTGATAGTCAATGTGTTGCTGTTTGTACCAACAACGCCTTGTGGACCATTCCACTGATATGTTAGAGTTGTAGTTGGTGTCGAAGTAGCCACAACAGTGAATGTAGCGATGTTACCTGTTCCATTCGAAACGTTTTGTGGGTTGGTTGTGATTCTGATTGTAGCGTCAGGATAAACGGTGTCTTCAGAGTCGAGTGTCATAGAACCCATAGCAACTAGAGTTTCTTCTGTAACACGACCAGCACGACCGCCGGATCCAACTGTACGAAGAACCCAACCTGCATGTCCGTTTACATTAGAAGCTTGTGCTTCTTTATCATCTACACCCCAAGTACCAATAGGTGTTTGTTCAAACGCTTCGACTCCAGTTCTACCGTTTGTTGTATCAACAGTAAACTTTGGTGCTGAAGTGTTAGCATCTGTGTTTGACCATAGAGCCATTTAATTTCTCCTAAAAATAGAATTTGTGTTTTATTTATCTTCTTTGACAATCTGACTTGTCAGTATAGGGTCTGGTTGAAATTTATCATCAGACTCTGCTTTCTTTTCCGATTTCTTTTTCTTCACAATATCTTTTACAATTTCTGCTTTTCTAGATTCTTGTAAAGATTCTTTGAATGGTGTCAATCTCTTCAATTGTTCCGACAGAGCTTTCTTGGCGATATCGATCAGAGTTGTGGATTCAGGAACGCAATTAGGAACTTTCTTACCATTCTTTTTCTTGTGACCAACCATCTGATAGCCCTTCCAGCAAGGGTCCTCACCTTTCATCTCTTCAGCTTCTTTGATTTTCTTCATCGGTTCTTTTTCTGATTCTGGTTTTTTCTTCTTCTCTTGAGAAGCAGAAAAATTTCCTCTATCAGCAGGAGTACCACCACCAGCAGCAATTCTTCCTTGCTCTGCGGGAGACACACCCTCTTTAATTTTCTTCATCGGTTCTTTTTCTGGCTTTTCGACATAAGTTCTCGCAGCAGCAGAATTTTTTTCGACTTCAGTTTCTTCGTTCACTTTAGCTTGTTTTAAAATACCTTTTACCAAAGGCGCTTTTAATTGACGATGACGAGGAACTGCAATGTGATGCTTCGCTTCAGGATGTGTGAAAACATCATGTCCACCAGATGTTCTTGAAATAGACCATCCTTGTTTTTTCAAATGTTGATGAACTGCTCGGGTGTCCATATTAGCACCTGGCATTTCATCCAACTGTTCAATGTCTTCCTTGACATGAGCGAAAGTGGTCTTTCTTAGATCATCCAAACCTTTTCTCAAACGCTCCATCTTTGCTTTGTGGTATGGGTCTTTTGGTTCGACATTTAATTTCGAAACGTCTTCGTCATCTGGATCATGTTTATAACTTCTACCAATACTAGAAGAAAACTTGTTACGCACGACACCTGCTTCATCAAGTTTTTCTTCACTCTCAACATACTGTTTCAACTTCTTATAGTAATCTGGTTTTTCTTTTAAATGGTCCATGGCTATCTCTCTAGCTATCTTTTTATCTTTTGTGTGTTCCATTTCCACTTTTGTTCCAGTGTCAATCAAATCTTCGACATCAGAAACAGATAGATTGTGTTTCTTTGCAAGGTCTTCTACGGATAAAGTTTTTTTATTCAACTCATCTTCTTCATTTACTTTAACCTTGGCACTATCAACTTGTGGTCTTGGACCAACTGCTTTAACAACATGAGGTTTGACAGGTTTGAACCTGCCAACCTCACGATGCTGTTCAAAGATTCCTCTGAACTTTTTCATTGATTAGTCTTTCTTCGCCATTTTTGTTGCAGTGGCATACATAACTTCTTTTGCACGATCACCGTAACGCTGCTTGAAACCAGAAAGTTTCTTTTTCATACCCTTAACGTTCTTTTCCATTTCTTTCTTTTCACCAGGAGTTAAGGAACGCTCTTCAAGTTCAACTTCTTCTTTCATTTTTTGAGGTTGAGCAGGTTTTTCTTTCTTCTCTTTCTCTTCTTTTCTCTTTACTGCCTTATTGAACATTTTGGCGTATTTTGATGATTCTTCCAATTCTTCATCCTGAACTTCAACTTCTTCAGGCATTGTCTTAACACCCTGAGTTGCTGGTGCTGCTACCGAAGGTTGCTTTTTCTTACCTTCCATGCTTGCTTTTTGATCTTCCAATTCTTTTGTGAATTGTGCATTGTCTGGCTCTTCTTCAAGAACTTCTTCTTCAACGTGAAGATTTTCACTCAGACTTTTCAAGCCACCATCAACATATGATTGAATTAGTGTGCTGAAAGATTCTTTGACTGGCTTCTGCTTTGCGCCACCATAACGTGAACCTTGCTTAACACCCGAACCACCAGATGGTTTTGGCGCAGTTTTTTCTTTAACTGCCTTCTGCATATCGTCCCAACCCTCTTCGACAGTTTCTGCGTCTTCTTTAGTTAGCTTGTTCAATGCACGATTGATTCCTTTTGCACGATTAGCTTCTGGACGAGTTTCGTCGGAAGTGTTGTACTTGTCGCCGGCTTCACCAGAACGGAAAGACGATGCGCTAACAGAGTCTTCACGATCTTGCATAGCTTTGCGAACATACGAACCGAGTGTAGACTTTTTCAACTCATTCAAATTCTCGGCTTCTTCTTTCTTTAGAACACCACGACCAACTAGAACATCTTTGTGAGTAACTTTGTCTTTTGGATGCGCCAGTGCTGCGAGTTTCTTTTCTTTTTCGTCTTTTGGTTCTGTGCCATGGCTGCTCTCTTGCGTGAGAACTTTTGATACTGCATCTGCTACACTTTTCAGTGCTTTGTCATTGAAAATTGACATTTAATATCTCCTATTTTTTTTATAGTAATGAATTTGAAATTAGAAAGCCTTCGATTTGTCCACCAATTCTACTTGTACCAGAGCTTGATGCGACTTGCCATTGAATGTCTGTTTTTTCTAAGTATGGTCTTGGAACGACTTTCAATGAATTATAATTCGTAACAAATGGAAATGTTAGAACCACATTAATAACACCCGCAGCATTTCTTGTCCATGATCGATACAATCCAGTTTGTGCTCCCGATTGGTTTGTATACCAATTACTTTGTGTCAGATAGAATGTGTAACCTGCAGGAACAGTATAGATTGTCATCTGACTTCGACCCAAACTCGGATCTGTTCCCGAGCCAATAAAAGCAAGACTGATTCCTTTATCCAAACTTCCGGCATGAACTTTACCCTGATTCATAGGGAGTCTAGTCAAATTTATTGAATTGACACGAAGATACTGTTTTGTTGTCTGAACGCCAGTTGTTCCATTTGTTATTACAACCACTTCAGACTGTACATTATAGTTCGCATCTAATCCAACAACCTGCACACTCACATTAGTGTCACTTGCACTTTCAGACCAAACTAGAACAGTATTTGCCGTATTAAAATATACATACGCACCATTTTCCCAAGCCGGAATAAAATCAGTACCAACAGCAGAATTATATCCAGACAAATTAACCGAAGTTACGCCAGGAACTTTACCCATCGCCACTTGCATCTCAAAAGACGCACTGTGAATGCGAGTGTTATCGGGCATATTTACTTCGTAAATATCCTTATTTGTTGGGAGAAGAAGTTCTTTTATCTTACTGTATTGTGACATTATTCTTCAGCAACCTCTAAAATGAGATTGAATTTTCCTTTAATAATACGATGCATAGTTTCTTTTGGAATGAAGTATGATTTTCCAATCTCAAGAAGAATTGGCTTCTCATGTTCTAATTGAAGATACCAATCTCGTCCACCAACAACTTGAAAATGTGCATCGATTCGATCTTTATGCCATCTGAGCAATTCTTCGTTGACATCTTCAACAAAGACTCTCATTTTATGACACCCTAAATCCATCTCACAATAAGGAGATTCTAAGATTTCATTCAGCAATTCCATTTTCTCAATGCCTTATTGATTCTCGAATCGGGGTCTCTCGCAGTTTCTGCACTTGTCAAACGTTTCTTCATGCCACCCATTCTGGCACAAAATGATTTTCTACGCTTTGCTGCTTTAGAATCTGGATCCAATTTAGAAGGTTCTTTAGTGACCGCCATAGAAAGTTTAGAGCCTGGATTCTCACGGCGATAGGATTCGATACCTTTACGGTTCAATCCACCAGACTCAGATTTACCTTCTTTGCGCTGCCATGCGGCGACTTCATCTAAGTTTTCGGATTCTTCTTTTACAGGAACGCAGTTAGGAACTTCACGGCCGTTTTTAATTTTTGTTCCAACCGCAGTGTATCCTTTCCAACAAGCTTTTTTTAATTCGCCAGTTGGTTCTTTTACTTCTGAAATGTATTGTAGAAATGTTTTCATCCTATTGGATTCCTCGCTTTGAATGTTGAAAGATTAATGCCTTTTTTCTTCAGTTCATCTTCTTTTTGATCACCTATAGAATTCATCATTTCATTGCCAGACCCAATTGCCTCAGCTACTGGTGAAGATTTTCCAGTTTTCTTTTTCCACTTCTCACCCATGTCTCTACCAATCCCCTCACCAGCCCCCGCCATAGATAGACCAGGTTCAATGCCCTTATCTATAGATTCTTTTACGGCTTCTTTTTTGCGGGAACGGATTTCTTCGATGGTGATTTTTTTACGGGTTGTTTTGGTGCAGTCATCGCAGCAGGCTTCTTTGGCTTCGGCTGCTTCGGAGAGGAATCTCGCTCCTTGCGTGTCTTCGGCAATTCTACTGCTGGTGTTTCTACTTTCTTCGGTAGTTCTGGAATTCCCAATAAGTTCTTCAAAAACTTGATTAACATCTAAAGTCTCCTCTTTTAATTTAACTACATAACCGTTTTTAAATGGAACAACTGTGCCATTCTTTTGATGCGCCTCTTCTGATGCTGCTCGACGAAGCATGAAAATTCTAATGCCACCTTGACCATTCATAATATACTTCGGTTTTTTATCTTCTTCAATTTTATCAAGTTCGAATTCTTGAATTCTTGTTCCCAATAGAAGGATGTTTAATGCACCAGAGTCCGACAGTTCATATGATTCCGAAAGAACATTTTCAAAGTCTTCGTTGACTTTTTTCATTGATGTTCCTGGAACAGGCATATTAACTTTGTTCGCTTGAATTTTTTCTACAGTTACCAACTTATCGTGAATTGAACGGTGAGTGACTTTTCCGTTCTTACCATAACGTCCAAAACCATAGTATTGTAGTCCTAGCTCTTTGGCTTGTTCTGCGGCATTAGAGCCTTCGTGTGGCGTCACATGTTTTGTTGTGTCGATTTTTGTTGTGTCTTTTTTCTGTAATTCTGAAGAAATCCAGAATTTAGCTCTAGGACTTTTTGGAGGTTTTGCTACAAACTTTTGAACTTTTTTGAATATGTCTACCAACTCTTTTTGCTTGGCTTCTTTCGTTGCATCATCGACAGGACTTTCTTTACGCAAATCTAACGAATTGTCAAACTCTGTATAGTTATCACCAAACAATTTGGCGTGTTCTGCTCTAGCAGCTTGAACCGCATCCCACTTACCTTTTCTGATTTCTTCCGGAACTGTTCTACCCCCACGTTGACCACGCTCAATATTTCTCTGTCTAGAAACTTCGTCTGCAGTGTTAACCATGACCATGGATGTATCATAGCCTAATTGTTCTAGACGTTCTTTGATCTTTTTGATTTTCTCGACATCATCGCCAGTACCGTTGACGATAACACCATTACGACCCATGAGAGCAAGTTTTTGCTTTAGTTCGGTCATGCTTTTTGCTTTACCACGAACTAATTCACGCTCTTCTTTTTCGTTCTCTGGCATCTTCATGTCAAGATTGTTCTTGTCCATGAGGAATTCTAGTGCTTTGTCGGAATTGATTTCGGTCAGACCATGACCTGCGAGTGTTTTGTCGAGAACGAAGTCTTTACCCGACCCCGGCCCACCACCTAAGAAAACTGCTTTGAATATACCCTTGTCATGAACACCTTCAAGGAGTACGTTTTGAAAATCAGAATCGAGATTTTCTCGATTAATCGATTTATCGTTTAAAAAATCTTTAAAATTCATTGTTCCTCGCCTCTGCAGCGGTAGATTATTGTGTTATTTATGTTTTTTCATTTTTGAACGCTTTCATAGCAGCACCAATAACTTGATGCATATCATAATACTGATATTCTGCCAATCTACCCCCAAAAATAAACTTGTCTAGGGAATCTGCCTTTTCTCTATACAATCTATATATGTCATTGTTTTTATTATCATTTATAGGATAGTACGGGGTTTTGTCTTTGCTGTACTCTACAGGTATCTCATAGGTGATCACGGTCTGATCAGACTTGGCACCCGTAAAATGCTTATGTTCAACGATTCTGGTCCAAGAACATCTTGAGTCGGGGTAGTTGACAATGGCTGTACCTTGCCAATTATCAGTATCTTTAACTTGATGTGTGAAGTCTAGGCAACGATATTCCAGTTCACCAAACTCATAATCAAAGAATTCATCGATCTTACCCGTGAAAACCACTTTGTCGGCAATCGAATTCCAGTGGTGTCTGTTCTCGAAATAGTTTTCATTCAGTCGAACTTCAATACCATCGAGCATATTTTCAAACATCTTGGTGTATCCATCGACTGGAATGCCCTGATGCTTGTCATTGAAATAGTTGTTATCGTAGGTGAATCGTACTGGTAGTCGCTTGATGATTGATGCGGGTAGATTCTTTGGATCAGTCTGCCACTGCTTCTTGGTGTATTCTTTAATCAGCAGATCATAAATTTCAATACCAACTTGACTGATTGCTTGTTCTTCAAGATTCGTTGGTTCAATATCGATCCTTTGTGCATCGATGATTTTCTTTGCTTGTTCTGGTGTTGTGCATCCCCATATCTCATGGAATGTGTTCATGTTGAATGGTAGTGAATACATTCTGCCATATCGGAATGCTTTGACATTCAGGACGAAGTTATTGAACTTTGTAAATCGATTGACGAATTCCCAAATCTGTTCGTTGTTCGTGTGAAAAATATGTGGACCATAAAGATGAACGTCGATGGTGTCATACTTTTCAGTGTATGCGTTGCCACCGATGTGTTTTCTGGATTCTATGACGAGACATTTTTTTCCAGCATCGGTTGCTAGACGAGCAAAAGTGGCTCCGAAGAAACCGGAGCCAACAATCAAATAATCATATTTCATCGTTTAAATTATTTTCGCAGATGTTTATATTCGTCACGATTATCTACATTGTATTCCCAAACTGTAGAAAATAGACGGTCATCAATACCACGCTCTTTCAGTGTGTTGATGAGAGCATTGATATCTTTCGGGAAACAATAACCACCAAAACCCATTTGTCCATCTGGACCAGGAACTTTTGTGTGTGATACACCAATTCGACTATCGCTACAAACACCATCTTTAACTGAATCGAAGTTCATTCCAAAGTTATTACAAATCTCATAGAGATTGTTGAAGAATGCAACTTTAGCTGCCAAGTAGGAATTGCAGAAATACTTAATTGTTTCTGATTCATTTGAACTTACAATTTGAACTGGCGTATCAGGAAAATGTTCTAGGAAAAAATTTCGCAACTGAATGCACCATTCTTGTTTACCACCGATGATGTTGCGATCAGTATTTTTGAAATCTTCGACGGCATTTACGGCAGTTAGGAACTCTGGGTTGTGAACAATACGTAAAAGTTTTCTCTCTCCACAAAGGCGTTCTGTTGTTCCAATTGGAACTGTAGATTTAATTACAAACAAGTTACCACGAGAATGATCTACCGTTCGGAAAAAATTTTCCACATAAGAAAGGTCACACTCACCATTCTCTTTCATGGGTGTTGGTAAACAAACGAATACGATATCGCAATCCAAAACTTCTAGTTGGGTGTTCAGACTTTTCTCTGGACGAACATCATACACTTTAGTTACAGCTTTATCTTTGAAATTCTGATAGATTGCGTTACCAACGAATCCATTACCAATAATACCAACTTTCATATTCACTCCAAATTTTCAAGAATGTAATCTTTTATTTCTTTACTGGGCATCCATCCAAAATAATAAAGCATTTTGCTGTTGTCGGCCAAAGTTTCTCTAGCTTCAGCGGGTCTTTGTGGAATGAATTTGATGGTGTCAGAAATCATTCGTGCAAGTTCCATGACAGAATGATTCGTTCCTGTACCAACGTTGAATAGCCCACCATTCAATGAATGTTCGTGCTGCATGGCGCATAGATTAGCTTCGATGACATCATCAACGTGTGTGAAATCTCTTCGCTGCTGTCCATCACCAACAATAGTCAATGGTTCACCAGCTTTCTTTTGACGAAGGAATAGACCAACGACAGGAGCATACTGACCCTTCAATGGTTCTCTAGGTCCATAAACGTTGAAGTATCTAAAGATTGCAGTATCTAGACCAAACAAACTAGAATACATTTTACATAGCTTCTCGCCAGAAACTTTGGAAACGGAATATGGATTCAAACAATCGTCAGGCATAGATTCTTCAAGGGGCGGTTTGTTTTTCAAACCATAAGCAGATGATGTGGAAGAGTAAATAACACGCTTGACACCAGCCTCTTTAGAACATTGAAGAACAGTTGCTGTACCCAAAGAGTTTGTTCGAACTGCAAGAAGTGGATTGTCGATTGTTGGTTGAATTCTCGATGCTGCAGCCAAATGAAAGACATAATCTACACCAGAATACAAATTTTTGGTCGCTTCATAATCTGCGATGTCTAACTTATTATATGCTGCTTTTTCATTGTAATAGAAATGATCATGCACCGTAGAAGTCTCATCATCAATAACGACAACTTCATGCCCCAATGAAACCAACTTATCAACCAAATGTGAACCAATAAACCCCGCACCACCAGTAACTAAACTTTTCATTATATCTCCAATACTATTTGTTTTTCATATTGTCTTTCGACGAAAGACCACTCTTCGTTATACTTATCTTTCATGAATTTGGGTGTGACCGAATATAGAACCAAATTCATTTCTTGAAATGCTGATGTCTTATCGTAAGACGATTGTTTTTTTGGATGAAACATCTGTGACGAATGAATCACTGCGGCGTCTGTTTTTGTGATATCACAAAGAACTTTGTCGAATCCCCACCCACAATAGATATCATATTTTTCCCAAAATTCCTGAATTGTTGGCAACAATGATGCATGAAAAAACATACCCATAGTTTCAACAAAATTCGTAACAGTATATTTTACACCATCTTTGTGTCGAAGTATAGGGAAAAATTCATCCGAATCATTTGTTACCGATAATTGAAATATCTTCAGATTATTCTCTTTGGCAATAGTCAAAGCACGATTCACATTGTTATTGTCAGTAATCAAATCATCATCCATAAATCCAATGTATTCGTATTTTGAGCAATCGTTGTTTTTGAACCACTCTTTTGCCAATGACCACTTGAATCCTTTTTGTTCTATCAATCTGTCATATGTGGCAAATTCTGGTTCGAAAGAAGAATATTGAAACACGAGAGTTTCGTACAAACGATTATCTCTCGTGTATCTCCAATGCTGATCTTTGCTGAATCTCGAATCGAAAGTCAATGGATTACCAACAGGACATATAATCAAATTATCCATAGTTTCTGTTTATAAAGAACATACTATTATCTTTTACTAATTTGTATTCGTGTGTCTTAGAAATTTCATCAGAGTCTTCTTTTAGATAAGTGAAACCATATTGATCAAACTTCTCTATCCAATACTCCTTCGAGTTTTCATTCACATGATGATGCCCACCTTGTCCTTTAGGAGCAGCAGAGCAGAAAACGTACTTAGCTTTCTGAAATGACGGTAGAAAGTTTGGAATAAATTCTTCATAAACATGTTCAAGAAACTCGGTTGAATATGCCAAATCAAATTTTTTATCCAAAATCAAAGGACCTAAAGTGTAATCATGAACGATTACATATTCTTTCTTAGGCAGACTAGGATCACCATCAACACCAATTGCATCAATACCTTTCGATAGCATATACTCTGTCATTCCTGCCGGTCCACAACCAATATCAATAACAGACTTGATGTTATATCTCTTCTCAATAAAATCGAATGTGGATTGAATCATTGCGGTGAAATTGTAATGACCTCCCAAATGTCCTGGTGTACTCATGCATATTCCTTTTCAATAAATTCTTTCAGTTCAGGAACAACATCGTATTGATGAACCAAGGCATACAATTTTCCTGTGCTTGTATAGACTTTACCATCTTTAATTTGACAAAGTTCTTCGGTAATAAAGGGCTTCAGCTTTTCTATTTTATGCGGGTTCGCCATCACTTCAAGTTGTGCAGCCCAGCCTTCAGAACTTTTTGCAAACTTTGTGATATCTGAATAAGGCTTCATTGACAACAGAACGTTCATACCAGATTGATCAGGACCCCCACCACCAGGAACATTATGTGGAGCACCGCATGAAGATAGGTAAATGTTTTGACAAAAATCTACAAATGTTTCAAACTTTCCAGCAATCGTACCTGCATTGTAAACAACTCTATCGTCCATCTTTTCTGATACTAGAGGACCGAAAGATAGAAACATGTTTTGTTTATTCCAATTCTCATCCTTATAGCGAATGCACTCGGATGCAGCCAAAAGTTGTTTGTCTCCAATATTGTTCTCTACCCATTCTGAGGGGTTTGACTGAAAAACGACATCACCAACATCTGTTGCTATGACGTATCGATATTGTTCTTTGTTCGACAAACGACTTAAAAAATAAGAGATGTGGGCAAAACGATCCAGACAGATATTGAAGTCTGGTTTGTTGTAGGTGAGTTTCCCCTTTTCGTCATCACGACCAAAAGCGAAAATAGTGTAGCCTTTTGATGAAAGTGTCTCTGCTAGTTCATAGTCGATGTTATAGCAGAGAAGAACTTTTTGACCAGTGAACCCACTCTTGTCGAGAGAGTTCACCCAATGTTTAACTTGATTCCAATTGTAGTTGGTGATTGCACCAATCACGATGTCTGTCATAATATAATCCCATTAAAAAGTTATTGCTTCTTTTTTATATAGTCGGTAAATGGACGTATAGGTTCTCCAGGCGTCATTCTCTGATAAGTTTTCCTCAACTCATCGGTACCATCTTGTCCTGCTCCAGACTTAGGTAAGATATCTGGACTAGGAACAGACTTCTCTTCATAAACGCTTTTATGAAGTTTAACTCCAGTAACATGCTGAACAAGCTTCCATGCTTCTTTCGTTCGCTTATTAGCTATGTGATCTTTCAGTTTTTTCTTTTGTTCATCATTTGCAGTTTGATGAAACTTCACAAGCTCCATGATACCAATGTTTCCTTCATATGCAGCTTCTAAAACCATCGGATCGATTTGTTGTATTTGCTGATATGATTCGTTGAGAAATTCGGAGAATTTTTTCATTTAACCTCTCGTGATTGCTAGTATTTTTTGTATTTGTTGTTCTAGTACAGGACCTCTATTTGGCCAATGAATGTATGGTTGATTTGATGTCTTCAATAAGTTTGTCAGAAAGGGCATCACAATCTTTTCTAATTGCGCCAATCTCTGCTTATACTCTTCAACCGTTTCATCTTTTTCGGCAATCACCGCTTCATATTCAGCTTCATCGACTGCAGTAAAACCAAAATCGCTGTCGCCATATTCTGCGATAATTTTATTGATATCATATGCCATTATTTACTCCAATTCTTTGCAGTATTAAAATTCAGTTTACTAAACTCAAGTCTGTCTACAAGTTTCAATGCATTTCCTGAAAGACGATCAATAGCAACAAAACCCTCTGGTCCAGTTATCTTGTAGCCGCTATCGGTTTCGACGAACGTATCTACCGATGATTTTATAGTTTCAAGCTTGCGTATGATTAATGTCTTTGCTTGCACAATCAAATTCATCAAATCAAATATGAGTTTTAATTGCGTGGCACTTGCTCTATAGAAACGTAGGATTTCGTTCTTCTCTGCGATTCGTTTCTTCTTTGTATCGTCACGTTTCGCATCGATGATGCTTTTATTCATCTTCTCTTCAACCGAACGAATCAACTCGATAACGTGCTGTTGTGTATCACGGATGACTTCGCCAGAACGAACTTTCGAGTTATTAAAAACTTTGATCTGAGAAAGAACTGTTTCTGAAATACCGATGCGATTCAAAACTATATGGTTGATCGAACCAAGAAGACGTTCTGCTTCTGATAGTATCTCAGATACCTTTTTGGTTTCATCTTGTGTGAATGTCACCGATCCAGTTGCATCAACAAAAGTTGCATCTCTAAACCAAACATCTTTTGTTGTGGATAGATTTCCAATGTCAACATTGAATGAAGGTTTCAGTGTGTTCATCGTTCTTCCAGAATACGATGTGTGAAAAACGATCCCCAATTGTGCATCCATCATCTTTGTTGCCATAACCGATTCTTTAGGAACAGCATAAGTTATCGTGTTTGGTTTGAATATGACATAAGAAGAACCGTCGATATCTTGCTCTACGATTTCACCTTTAGTGAACAGTAAATCACCCTGAAGTACACCCTTCATGTTTAGCTTGGGTAAAAATGCTAAAGCCAACTTCAGTTTGTCAGCTAGTTCTTTTTCTGGTTGATTACGGTCAATGTCTTCGTCGGTATAATTTATCTTACCTTCGACATTAAACACCGAAGTTGTGCCGACAAAAAATTGTTCATTTTCTGGATTAATCCCACACACTATAGACGGAGACCCATCCCATTTCGTAGTTAAATTAACTTTAAATTGAGACTGTCCCGCCAACATATCACGAAGGGATTGTAGAAAACCGATTGACTCTTTAGCACCAGAAACACCACGATTCAAAACATTGTCTTCCAAATGTTCTAAATGTAGATTGGCTACATTCCTAGTCGATTCTGTTATGAAATCTTTGAAATTCATTTTATGAGTTATCCAACATATTTTACGAGAATAGTAGTATTTATGCTAAAGAATTACTTGCTTTAAATTTTAAAGTCGCCGAAATTCATTTTCGATCTTCCATCTCGATTACCAAACGTATTCAAAGGTTTGTCATCATTTGGGGGAACCTGACCCGAATCGGCCAACCCATTTTGTGCAGAGTCTTCAGCATCAAACAATTTCATCTTCGACCTATCGACTCCAACAACAAAACGCTTGAAATGATTGGGATCACCAAATCGATTCTTTAACTGTTTGACCATCAACTGACCCAACTGTTCAAGCTCTTCGGTAGAAATCAAAGCAAACATGAAGTCTGCAGTCGCAGGAAGACCAAACGATTCTGAAGTGTCCTCAAGACCTGGATCGGAACTGGTGTAACCAGAACGAGTGGTCTGAGTAGCAGAAACGATGGGCACATTAAACTCAACAGCAAGACCACGAAGCTCTTCAGCAATAGCTTTGATATAAGAATATGAATTTACATTCGAACCAGGCTTGATACGTGATGAGCAGCAGATATTCAGATAATCGATAAAGATGATCTGTGGAACAAAATTCTTCTTCAAATGCAGTTCATTCAACAAAGAACGGAAGTGCAACGAACCTGCAGATGCTGTTGGATATTCTTTGATGATTAACTTACCGTGAGTCTTCACTTTGAGTGCTTCAAACTTACGATCATAATCCTTCTTTGTCATGATGTGCAGGTCATCCATAGTGACATTCAAAAGATTCGCATCAATACGTTCTGCGATTCTTTCTTCAGCCATTTCCATGGTGATATACAAAACATTCTGACCCTGTGACAAACACGATGCTGCGACATGGCACATAAACAAAGATTTACCAACACCGGTACCCGCAAGGCAAATACTCAGAGTCTTGTTTGGAATACCGCCTTTAGTGATCTTGTTGAATAAATCGAGGTCAAAGGGAATTCTGGCTTCTTGTTTGTGGTAAAAATCAAAACGAGAATTCGAATCATTGATGTAATCGTGACCAATATTCGTATCAAATGAAACGCCCAGTGCATCACTAAGAAGCTTAGGAATTTCTCCTTTAGAAATCTTGCCCGCTTTATCATCAAGAATCTGAACTGATTCCATGATGGCATTATAGATGGCTCGATCTTGACAAAACTTTTCGGTTTGCTCAACTAGCCAATCGACCTTTGTTTTCTCGTCTTTGTTCTGATAAATTTCATCAAGCAAATCGATTGAGTCACGAACATCTTTTTCTGTCAGCTTTTTTGAATCATTGATTTCAATGATCAGTGCTTCGTGCGTTGGAAGAGTTTTATATTTGTTTATGAAATCCGAAATTTGTTTGAAAACAATTTTATCTTTATACTCCGTAAAGTATTCCGGATTAATAAACGGCAATACTTTACGGGCAAATTCTTCAGAATGAATCAGATTCTTCAGAATCGTTGTTTCTAGGCGTGTCATCTTGTCCTTCAACAGTTATCATTTCAACCAAAATATCACCAACTATTGTAATGAATTCTTCATCTTTTGTCAATTCATCAAGAAACAATTTGTTGGTATCAATGATGATGTAATCGAATTTCAGCTTCGGCAAATCCTCTTCGACCGAAACCGAACCATAGCAATACATCACACCATCGTATTTACCACCTTTCAATTTGATGGCAAATACGTCAACATCTTCAATGGGTATTAGGTCATACTCCTGATTCATCTTCTTCTCTTTCCAGAACTGGAGTTTCTCCCATAATGCTTCCATAAGCGATTTCATATTTTCTCTTAACATATTCTTGGAATTTCTTATCTTTCAAAATAGGCTCCATAAACTCTGCAGTTTGTGTAGCATCAAATCTGACTTTGTTTAAAATCTCACCCGTTTCTTGATCAACTTTTGCATACCATCCATTCGCAGGTTTGGTTACGAAATTACCTTCGAGTGCGATGTCGAGCAGACCAGAATACTTATTAATGCCACCTTCAAATGCAACGCTAATAGGAATCTTCGACTTCTCTTTTACATAGCGAGATTTCTCTACGTTGATGATGAAGTTGTAACCAGTAATTTCTGTGCCATCTTTTTCTTGCTGACGGCCGAGAATATAGATGTTGTCTGCAGAATAGTATGAACCAGTACCACCGCCAACGATGTCTTTCGGGTATAGTCCAATCTCTTTGTACGTGTGATTGACAACAACCATTGGAATGTCTTTCATGGTCAAGTGCGGTGTGACCATACGAAACAATGACTTGACTTGTTTTGCACGAGACATATCGGCAACAGATTTACCATCAAGTGCATCATCAACTTCTTTCTTTGATGCGAGATTACCAATCGAATCGAGAACAACCATTAGATGATCACCACGATTGATTTCTTGAAACTGCTGCATGATATCGAACTTCAATTGTTCAATGTCGGTCAATGGTGTGTGCAGAACACGCTCCATATCAATTTCAAATGTCTCGAAATATTTAATTGGAGTGCCAAACTCTGAATCATAAAAAAGCAGAATAGCATCTGGATATTTGTCCATATATGCTTTTGCCATCAACAGACTGAATGCAGTCTTGAAATGCTTAGAAGGACCTGCCCACATAGTAAGACCAGGCGTAAATCCACCATTCAGATCACCAGAGAATGCCACATTAATCATAGGCACACTTGTGGTAACAACGTCTTTATCGGTGAAGAACTTTGATTTTGAAAGGACAGCAGAATCTTTGATCGTACTATTCTTTTTTAGTTTTTCCATTAAACTCATAATTTACTCCATTTTAGCAATTTTATCTTTTGATATTACTTCAGTATTTTCATCAACAAATGATTCTACACTAACAGCAGGAACTTTATTGGCTTTCTTTCGTTTTTTCGTAACAAAGAGAGGACGGTTTCTTTGTTTCAAAGATTGATTAGCTGCAATCAGTAAGAGAACTGCCAAAGGATCAAATACGATAATGATGATGAGAATGACTATTCGTACAGCCTTATCTATGAATGCGGGGTCCTCTTTTTCATACAACATCTCGGCAATATACTTAATTGGTCCTATTTCTGCCGTCAGCTTGTTTTCTTCTGTAAGTAGAGGAAGCTTTTGATCAGACAGTTTTTTCAGTTCTGTTTGTGCTTCTTGAATTTGCTTATCTAGCTTTCGAGTTGCGGTAGCAGGATCACCAGCACGTTTCAGCAAATAATCAAGTCGCTCTTTGGCAATCTTCTCTTGTGTTTCGATTGTTTTCAATTGAACCGAATTTGCACCGACAACAACATTAGATTCGATATGCGCTCTCGAAAGATATCCAAAGATACCCATCGATGTGATTGTCATTAGAAGTATTGTGGCGATAAGAAAATACGTTCTCATCAACACATTTGTTTTCTTCCAATTATTATAGAGCCAAGATACGGTAACTAGCTTTGCTGCTTCTAAAATAGAACCCATGATTATGATTGGCCAGAAAGAACCCGGAAAAATCTGAGCCAATCCAATCACAGAATAAAACGCAGCGACTGCAGACAAGCCTAAAGCAGTAAGAAGAGGTAGAAGTATTTGTAGCATATTAGCCAAAGAAACTATCTAGTGTGTTTTGTTTTTCAACTTTCCAACCAATGCAATCTAGAATTGCTTTGATCGGCTCGATAAAGGTTTTGCTGAATTGAGTTTCATAGTCAACATATTCATGCAGTTCAAACTCTTTCGGAAGACGCATCGGAAAAGAGATGACATCTTCTTTAGATGGATTCGGAACTTTCAGATATGTGAACTTCAGCTTTTCACCTTCTTTGATGTACTGGTACTTTTTGTCCAATCCTTTTTGTTTCAGGATGTGATTGTACATGATAGCACCACGAACATGAATAGGTGTGCCTTTAGAATACAGAGTCACGGCATCAGAATAATCTTTCAAACCGTTGACGCCTCTAGGAAACGAAATGTCTTCTGGAGGTAGTTTTTTGAATTCATCACGAAGGTCTGCGATGAATTGTTGAACCGTTACTTCATCTGTATTTAGAATCAATCGAATCGTTTCCTTCATCTTTGAGCGAATAAATTGTGGAGTCGAAGACTTCACAACCTCAAGACCCATGATCTTCATGTCGGGTTCGTTGTATTGAACACCTTCATTGTTATACACGTTCAGAACATATCGTTTCTTCGCAGTCCAGAAACCTTTGTTCGAAAGTGCTTCACGCTTCATTTGCATCTTTTGTGCATATGCATGAACATAGGTAGCTAGTTCTTGATAGCTCTCATCAATAAAAGGCTGAATCTTGTCTTCACAAACACGATCCATGAATTCGATTACTTTTGTGTCTGGAACTTTTATCCCCGTTTCAGAACCAAACACTTTAGAAACAAGTGGTCCCAATCTCAGATAAATCGAATCGGTATCTGACGCAATCACATAATCACCATTCGTCTTCAACAGATCGTTCATGTACAGATTCAACTTGTTCTCAATCCAACGAATCGACAACTGACCAGCACTGGTAACAGCAAGAGCATTTCGTAGATCATAGAAACGAAAGTATTGTGAACCCATTGCACCATAAGCAGAGTTTAGAGAAACTTTCTTCGCCAACTGTAGATTGTTGTATCGAGCAACAAGCTTTTCGATTTCATATTTTTTAGTTGGGTCAGATTCGTTCTCATAATCTTGCTTTGCTTTCAGCATCATCTTCTTGAACTTCTTACGATCATCATACATTTCTTCCATCATCTTAGGCAAGAATCCTTGCTTTTTTGTTGTGAAGAATTGTCCGTTGGGTGCAATCGTCATCTGAAGGTCTTTGAGCATCGAAGTGTCTACTTGTTTCTTCAGCAGACTATCCACGCTAGTCAAGCTTGCCATTTTACGCATCTCATCGGTGTAATCTGGCTGATCGATCAAGGTTTCTGGACTGATGTTGTATTGAATCATCAGGTGTGGATACAGACTGTTCAAGTCGAAACTTGCAACCCAATGATGCATACCAACTTGTGGGTCCTTAACATACGCACCTTCGAATGCAGCATTCTTGTTCTGAATTTCACGAGGCGGTACGATAATCTTTTTATCCAACAGATACGAATAGATCAGAGAATCCCACATGCGAGTCTGGGCAAAAACATCTTCATAATTACATTTGGTGTCATATGCAAGAGTCAATGCCAACTCGATCAGTTTCAGCTTGTCTTCAAGCTTAACAATAAGGTCAACGTCCTTGATGTTATACTCAATGAATTTCTGATAGTTCAATCGATATAGTTGGTGCAGGTTATCATACTCATCATACGACAACTTATTTTCACCCAGTTCAGAACTTGCAATCGTATCGAGCCTATAGTTCTCTTGTGACTTACCACCAGGAGCATACCACTGGTATAGTTCGATGTAGTCGAGAACTGCAACACCCGTGATGTTGTAAGTTTTCTTTTGCTGACCCTTGAACATGAAAGTTCGATTCCACACATTATTCCACGGCGAGAGTTTGCGTGTTTCGTCTTCACCTAGAATGCGAGTGAATCGATTGACCAGATATGGAATATCAAAGCCTTCGACGTTCCAACCAGTCAGAACATCGGGACAATCATCATTCCAATCTTCAAGGAATCTTTTGCATAACGTATATTCATCACGACATTGAATGTAAGTTACATTGTCATCATAATTTTGATATTCGCCACAACCATAAACAATCGTACCACCATTTAGTCTACGAATAGCAATGGCAGTGATGGGTTCTTCTGCTTTCTCTGGCTCAGGAAAACCATTCTCAGAACCAACCTCAATATCGACGATAGCAATGTTTAGGTGAGTGATGTCCCAGTCGATTTGACCTTTATGCTCATCAGCAATGAAAGCATATTCGAAACGATCATTACCAAAAACTTTGAAGTTGCGAACATCTTCATATCGTTTAACGAAATCTTTCGCATCACGAATAGTTTCAAAACGCCGACCCTCAAGGCTTTCACCGAAGAGGGTTTTGAATTCTGTATTTTTATTCGTTGGCAAAAACAAAGTCGGAGAGTATTGAATTTTCATCTTCACTCTCCGACCATTGTTTACACCACGGTACAAGATATTGTTGCCTTGTACTGCAATATTGGTGTAATATTTCATTCAGCTATTATATCATCGTGCGGGAATCATACTGGCAATTTGAATGCCACTACCGAAGACTTTATTATATTGATTCTGAAGATCGATGACTGGAGTGGTAATGCAAAGAATGTCGTTAGTATCTAGTTCAATACCAGTTCCAAATTCTTCACAATATTCCAGAAATGGCGCAAAGCCCATCATAGGACCTTCTTTGGTTGGCTGCATAACAACTTGAACTGGTTCTTTCACAATAACATGCGAGTCTTTCAGTTCAGTCTTACCCAGAATTGTGTGATTAGTTTTAAATGTAATTAGTTTTAGTGTCATACTTTTACCTCAGTTGCGGCATCAAAAACGCCAAGGGTTAGCCAACGTTTCGGGAACAGCATTTCACGCCCCTCGAAATCTTTCATAGAATAGTTGGGATCAGGAACCAATCCAACCACCTCAACCATGTTGTCGAAATCACGCAGAACCATATCATACTTTTCTGCTTTGACCAGATTGTTTTCTACTGCAAACTTCTTAGCGATTTCTTGAATGCTCATTTATATTTCCTTGTTTACGATAAAGATTGTATTATATCAAACTTTTTATTTTTGTGTGGCAATTAAACAAACTGACCGAAATCAGGACGTTTCCATCCTTCAGGCTTCAGAATCTTACCGTCTTCACGACGAATTACTTTACCTGTTTCGGGATCAATTTTTGCGAGATTACTTCCAGCACCTTCTGTCCATGCAGCATCACAATCCCAACCACGAGACTTCATATAACCAACGATAACCCAGATCATGTCGAAACATGCATCGAGAGTGTCGGCATCATTTTTTTCATCCAGTGCTTCTTTAAACTCGGTATACTCTTCATCAATAAGATCGAGATAAAGTTCTGAAAGACTGGGATCGGGTTTGTCGGTATAGTGTCCGACAGCATTCATAAATCGTTCTACATCATCAAATACTTTAGTAGTCATTTTTTCACTTTCAATTTTTCGTATTACAACTTCACCATTTTCCATAGTGATGTCAAGATTGTCTCCTACAGTCCATCCCATCTCATCACAAAGTTCCTGCGTCAACTCTATTATTGCATCACCGTTCGCCAAAACATCTACGACAGTTGCTTCAAATAACTTGGACTTGTTCGACATACACACCACACTTTTTCAAAAATTCAATACCAGATAAATCACGATATGCGTGTTGATAAAAAACTGCAATTATACCTGCTTGATGAATCATTTTAGCACAATTCATACATGGAGCGTGAGTCACAAACATGGCAGAGTTGTCGCTAGAGTTTGTTGACTTAGCTACTTTGGCCAGAGCATTGCTCTCAGCATGAAGTACCTCAGGCTTAGTTCTCAGTTTTGTCCAACCATTTTCAGTTTCAGTAAAACCCATGGCGATCATGTCTTCAGGATCAAACTGACATTCTTCTTTGAGGACATATTCTGTGTCCTCGCAGATGTTAGACCATCCAGAAGGCATACCATTATATCCGATACCGATGATAGTATCGTTCTTTACTATAACACAACCAACTTGCAATCGTTTGGCAGAAGACAGTTTGGAATAAACTTCTGCTGCCTTCATGTGTGCTTGAATGAATTTATATTTCAACATACTTCAACTCAAAAAAATCAGCACATTCTTCATAATTTATGTAACCACGAGGATTACAAACAATACGGGTGGTTCCAATCATATAATCAAAAGGTTCGTGTGTGTGTCCGTGTGTCCACAATTTAATCTGCCTACGATCAAGAATGAATTCATCAAGATTGCTACTGTAGGCACCGTTCACCAAAACATCTTTGACATAACGGGGATGAGTTGACGCTTTACTTGGTGCATGATGTCCAACAACAACCACTGGAAGTGAGGAATGTAATTCTAAAACTTCATCCAACTTATGCAAAAATTCTTTATGTTCATAGACAGAATCTAGAGGTATGAATTTACAGGTTGGACCAACAGCAGTGTTTTTGATGATGCGATAGTCATTCATATATCCACGAATGCTTGCCATTGTATTCGGATCTTCTTTGTTCATGTCCGTCCACAATGTACCACCAAAGAACAAAACGTCATTGATGATTACCCATTCTTTATCGAGGAAATGAAAATTATCCAAATCAGCAAAAGACTGACGAATTATTTTTGCAGTCTCGGCAAAGTCTCCATGATAGTGTTCATGATTCCCCATCACATAAACAACATGAGAAAATTCTTTCGTACAACGAGTAATGAACTTGTGGATTTTTTCGCTTTTTGTCAATTCAGAACTAACTGATGCTAGAGGCATCTTCAAATCTTCTGCGACAAAGATATCGCCAGACAGAACAAGAACATCTGCGTTTTGTTCGTTGGTCAATACAAGATCACCAAACTCAAGGTGTAGGTCGGAGCAGGTAGCAATTTTCATAGTTTAGATAGTGTATCACAACACTAAAGTTAATGTGGCAATAATAAAATGGGGGCATCAGCCCCCATAGCTTACGCTTTTTCTTCTGTTAGAAGTTGAGGTTTGAACTCTTTTAGTTCCGCACCAATCTCAATTTTACGAGGCTTCTTGTGTTCTGGAATAATATTTTCCAGACCGATTCGCAGAATACCATCTTTGAATTCTGCCCCCTGTACTTCGATTGTGTCAGCAACTTTGAGAGTCTTGGTGAATGAACGAGTACCAATACCTTTGTAAACATATTGAATATCTTCATTCTTGTCTGCTTTCGCACCTGTGATTGTTAGTTTACCATCAGCGATAGTAATCTCAATCTCATCTTTACTAAAACCAGCAACAGCAAGTTCCACAAGATAACGATTGTCATCAAGTTTTATAATGTTGTGAGGTGGAAAGTTTGAGACTTGTTTTACATCAGCAGTCAACATCTTTTCAACATCATCTAGAAGTCGTTCAAAACCAAGAGTAGATGTGGTCAATGGACCAAAAGAAACACGTCCTAGTGTCATATAGTTCTCCTTAAATAAGCAAGTTAAAAGTTTCTGCCCCGAAGGCACAGATTGTCCCGCTTACTTTATACGGGGTCAACTAACGAGTGACAGTGAAATCTCCCGGACGCCTAAACCGTAGCATCAAACGGATCCTAAGGTGGATTCTTGAATTGGCGACCATGGACATTTAACCAGCCTTCATGGCCATGCTGGCTCCCATCCCGAAGGGATACTTTTATTTAGCTGGAACTTTCGTGTAAGCATCACGATTCACTAAAAATTTCCGATAAGGATTACCTGGATTGTAGACTTCAATGAAGTTTGTTCCAGATGATTGTTGTACCTGATCATATTTTTCAGTGAAAACAATGTCTCCAGTGTACATGTTTTTCAGTTTCACAAGTTTGTCTTTCATGATTAACTCTCAATTTTTTTCTTTCCAATAGTGTATTTACTCAACAATTCCCATTCGTCTTTTTCACGATAGGATATGATTTTAATCTGATGTATGGGCGCAAGATTATTTTTGATTTTATCTTTTTCGTCAGATAAAATTTTGATTAATCCCCACTCTTCTAAAAGATTGGCAATTGCATTTCGCCTCTGTATATCATTGTCCGTTATCGTAGACGGCTTACCATCAAGTGCAAACAACTCTTTAAAATGCAGTATAACATAACGTCCCTGCTTGTGTAAAATGTGACAAGATTGATATAACACTTTTTCTTTGCGAGATGAAACCCCAATCCTAGTTAGTGTTTCACGAACTTTTAAGAATGCATCTTCGTTTTCGAGTGTTATCTCAACGCCAACTCCTTTAAAAATATCAGACATATCATTTCCTTAATCCACCGATTTCGGTTTTTTCTTTTATTTGTTGGATTTGTTCATCATCAAGTAGGCGCAGAACTTCCTTGGCCCTTACGTCTGAATAGTTGAAATAGCGTTTGATGTATTCTATATCGTCACTTTTTTCAGACTTAACCCACTTTTCGAAAGGCCTTTTTCTAGACCTGATTGTATTTATAAGAAAAGAATTCTGCATATTTTTGTCAAGAAACGGACGTTGATTCATCTCGTTCGAAAACAAAACACAGTCATAGTGATAAGACAATGCTCGATTCACGAGGTATGGAGCATAGTCTTTTTCAGTAGCTTCATCCACAATAAGATTCTTCTTACCCTGAAGAATCTCTTTAACATAATCAAAAGGATTGCTCATCAATAAAAACCCATTTTACGAAGTTGCTTTGGATTTGCATTATTCTGCTTATGGAAAATCTCCGCAAGCGAATATGTCTTCTTAGTATCTTCTGCTTCAAACTCGATGTTAAGTTTATCTGCGAGTTTCTTAGCCTGCTCGTGTGTGTAGTTTTCAAACGTCACAACATCGAAACAACGACCAGGACGAACCAGTGCAGGATCAACATCGCTGATCGACGGCAGGTTAGTAGAGAAGATCATCTTCTTGTTCTTCATGCTGATAAGACCATCACCCACGTTAAGGAAACGGTGCATCATCGAGTTACCATCAGCACGAGACTTCAGGAAGTTATCTGCATCTTCGATAACCATCACACCCGCATCGTCTTCAATGAATCGAGCAAAGATATAATCACGGTCGAGAATTTTTTCATCGTATGTGACAATAGCATTTTTCTGAACATAGTTCAAGAGTCCACGAATGAATGTGGTCTTACCTGTCCCCGGCGGACCAATCAGTAGAAGAATTGAAGCTGACGATTCGATGAAACGATCATAGTATTCATGGATGCTTTCGTCTTTCAGAAACGGATACATTTCAGAAATAGGCGTCTTCTCATCAGTCATAGGAATGTTCACCGAAGAACCATCGGACCCATAAACCCATTCAATGTGACACTTTGCAACAGGATGTTGTGATGTGATTTTTTTATAATGAGATTCGACATAATCAGTATCACCACACAGAGTAATGTCAACCGTTGATCCATGTGCAGAGTAATCGAGGAAGTTCAATCCATCGATCACCATTCCATAAGAATCGCTGAATTGAACAATCTGTTTGTCTTTATAGTTGGCGAGAATAAAAAGATTCCATTCACGCTTTCCAACAACCAGTTCTTCTTTTATAGTTATGGTCGTAAGGCCACTCTCGGTTCTCTGATCAACCAAATCGGTAATATAGTGATCATTCAAAGAGGTCGAGGCAAGAAAAAATTCTTTGTTACCGTTACCGTTCAAATCTTCCATTTCAGTCAATGTTCCTTTTTTGGTAAAATCACTATCCCATTTGCGGGGAGGATTGTAATGTTTCATCGAAAAATACTTTTGTTCTCTATCCGGACCAGTTTTATGTCCACCACGTTTTCTTTTAAAACGTTTTCTCCTCGACCTTTTATTTCGTCTTGGGACGGAATTTAGGTCCGACATCATTTTTTCAAAATCCATTAAAAATCATCCTAATCAAACCGAGCGTATCAATACTGACTAGCAGAATGTAGTTAGCCAGCATACCGAAAGACTTGCGAGTGTAAGCAGCCCAAGCATACATAGCACAACCAGCAATCCAAATAGGATACAGTACCATAAGAGGCGGAGTAGGAACTGTAAGAGCCATAGTGATGCTACAGCCAATAGATATAGCCCAAGCAAGCAACTCAACAGCAAACCTAAAAGGATGACTTCGGAAATCATCTTTGATCCACCCAAATATATTCAGTAGTATATCATTCATTATCGATAGTCACACTTAAAGGACCAACAAACAACGAACGATAAATTTGTTTGTTGAACACAGGTTTCAGAGCATAGATGACTTCTTTCTCTACTTGTTGAATGGTGATGCCTTTCGGTAAAGAGTCTACTCCAAATTTGCAGAATTTTACAGAAAGCTCATCATACGATTCACCATAAACTCTTGTGTACTTGTATGCTCCGGAATGATTCTCATCCTGTGTTTCAAGTCCTCTTGCAGCACACAGAAACCGTGAGATTCTATTGTGAATAGAACTCTGCGAGTACCCAACGTAGATCGGCTTCTCAAACTTATAGATGCAGTAGACTCCTTCTTTAGGGAATACAACATCTACAGATTTCGTAAAACCTTTCTTGCTATCTTGAGTCGGATAAATTTTACAGAAAGGTTGGCGTTCAAACTCTTTCAAAATCGTCTGAGCATAATCGGAAGCCTCGACTTCGATATTACCGGTAATGAAATTTATTTT
>JACCDS010028280.1_pt1 | contig 58556 bp, 55 predicted proteins | sample 7446441 | NCBI WGS metagenome assembly JACCDS01 (sample SAMN15323445, study PRJNA562643) | freshwater metagenome | isolation source: river surface water | place: USA:Blue River Watershed | collected 2017-08-17 | reverse complement strand
TAATATTATTGACCCTTTTGCCAAACAACAATTTAGCACGTCTACTTTTGGTAGCAACTTTGTTTTACAAAATTTTAGCAGTACCAAGACCCGCAACTTTAGGCTTAGTGTTAGCTATCAGCTAAACAAAATGGTACAAAAAAGCCTCCTATCCAACAAGCAAAAACATCAAGCGTTAAATAAGGTAAATAAATAACAATCAAATAGTGTGTTTCTATCTTCCATGATTGTTAAACCCTACTGTTTTGATGTAATAATAATGGACAATAAATGCACCCCAATTTTATTGGCATTGTACTTCCATTGAACCAAATCTAGATGTAGCCAATAGATATGAATGCTTTCAAAAATCTGGCGAGAATTTCAATAACTTAATACAGTAGCAACAATATGAAACACCTTTGTAAGTAGTAAAACCATAGCTACTTTTATTTGTAGCTGTGGAATATATGGCTATTTACAAAAAGTCGTTTGACAGTGTTAACAATTACATAATAGATAATTGCAGTCGAAATGTGAACACTCAGTTAAATTTGTGTAAACGAAATGTTTTATGGTGAACAGTAATGGGAAAAAAATTTTAATTGCCGACGACGAACCCGATATACTGGAAATTATCAGCTACAACCTTACCAAAGAAGGCTACGAAGTAATTACAGCCAAAAATGGCAATGAAGCCATAGAAAAAGCCAAACAATATAGCCCCGACTTAATTATACTAGATGTAATGATGCCCTACAAAAACGGGGTAGAAGTTTGTGCTATACTACGCGCCCAAGCTAGCTTTGAGCACACACTCATTATTTTCCTTACTGCAATGAGCGATGAAGCGTCGCAAATTAAAGGTTTGGAAATTGGTGCCGATGATTATGTTAACAAACCTATTAGCCCTAAAGTGCTTACAAGCAGGGTGAATGCCTTGTTCCGTCGCATTGTTAAGGAGGAAGGCAAGGCGTTGGTACTTGGCAATATTTCTATCGATCCTACACAATTTTTGGTTCATGTATCGGGCGAAGAAAAAATATTGGCCAAAAAAGAATTTGAACTCCTGTATTTGTTGGCTAGCAGACCGGGTAGGGTTTTCTTGCGCAACGAAATACTTACACAAGTTTGGGGTACCGATGTGATTGTAGGCGATAGAACAATTGATGTACACATTCGTAAAATACGCCAAAAACTAGGCATCGATTGTGTTACTACTGTTAAAGGTGTTGGTTATAAGTTTGATGTATAATTAACAAGCCCATACAATTTGTTGTTGTATATTTAGGACACATACTTCCTACTATATAACCCTACTAATAGATGTTTAAAACCAAAAATCTTTCCCCCAAGCAGCTTTCGGCACTAACCGCCCTATTGATATCGGTATTTACCGGAATGGGCTTTGCACTTCTAGAAACGTGGGTTTTTGGACTTATTGTGAGCGGCGTAATTTTTGTAGGCAGCTTTTTCTTAATTCAATTTGTATTAGAATGGTTTATTTATCGAAAAATAAAAATCATTTACAAATTTATTTATCTCACAAAAGCCAATAAGCGAGAAGAAACCTATTTTAAATACATACTCCCCAAAAAAAGTATTGCCGAAGTAAGTGAAGATGTAGAGAAATGGGCCGAACAAAAAAAAGCAGAGATAGAATTACTAAAAACCAATGAATTATATAGAAAGGAGTTTTTGCAAAACCTTGCGCACGAAATAAAAACACCCATATTTGCCATACAAGGCTATGTAGACACTTTGTTAGATGGTGCTTTGGAAAATCCGGAATTGAGCAAACGATTTTTAGAAAATACTGCCCGAAATGTACACCGGATGGTGCACTTGGTAAATGATTTGGATGAAATTACCAAGCTAGAAAGTGGCGAACAACCTTTGTACAAACAACATTTTGTAATTCAAGACCTCATTAAGGATGTATTTGACGAATTATCTATCAAAGCTTTAAAATCGAATACAAAATGCAGCTTTAAAAAAGGATGCGAAAACCCAATTATGGTATTTGCGGATACCGAAAAAATAAAACAAGTAATTACCAATTTGGTACAAAATGCCATTAAATATGGCAAAACCAACGGACACATTATTGCAAGCGTGTACAAAACCGATGAGCACCACGCATTAATTGAAATTGGCGACGACGGTATTGGCATTGCGGAAGAACATTTATCGCGCATTTTTGAACGCTTTTACCGAACCGACCGTGGACGTAGCCGCGATGTTGGCGGTACGGGTCTTGGTTTGGCTATATGCAAACACATAATTGAGGCACACAACCAAACCATACACGCCCGCAGCAAACTCGATGTAGGTACTACTATCGGATTTACTCTCGATATCAAGAACACCTAGTATATAACCAATTATGTATGGGTATTTTAGCGTACAGTTTTATGCAAAAAGGGAGAAAATGGCCACACCAAATCATGCTTAAGTACCGACTAATTTTTCAGTCGGTACAATTTATCATAGTTTAAAATGGTAATCTTTCCTGCATGTACATCTACCAATTTTTCATCTTTAAAATCGCTCAATGTACGGATAGTACTTTCGGTAGCAGTACCCGCAATGTTGGCCAAATCTTCTCGTGATATATTGATGTGAAAAATATTGTCTCCTTCCTTTTTAAAGGTATCGTACAGTGATACAAGCGCATCAGCAACTTTCTTACGTACCGAATTGTAAGCAAGTTTTACCAATTGTTCTTCTTTTTCGCGGAGGTTATCGCTGAGCATTTTGATGAATTTTCTAGACACTTCGGCATTTTTGTACACCAAGTCAAAAAAATCTTCTTTGGGCAGCATGTGTATTTCGGCATCTTCCAAAACGGTAGCACTATCTGTATACTTGCCATCTTCCAACAACGCTACATAGCCAAAAAAATCGCCGTCTTTATAGAGCCCTGTAATGAGTTCTTTCCCATTTTCACCTGTTTTATGGGTTTTTATTTTGCCCTTGTGGATAAAGAAGATACCTCTTGGATAACCGCCCTCTTTGTATATTTCTTCTTTCTTTCTAAATACTTTGAGTTCTCTTTCTTCCGACAATTCTTTTAGTGTTTCTATGGTTTTTACACTTGTAATAAACTCACTTAGTCCATTGATGTTTTTGCTAAACTCTTTGCGCAATGATTCCGACTTTTTGAGTCTACTTTCAATAGCATTTAACAATTCAATGTCGTCGAAAGGCTTGGTCAAATAATCGTCGGCACCCATTTCCATCCCTTTTCTAAAATCGCCTCTTTCGGCCTTTGCCGTTAAAAAAATAAACGGTATTGCGGCTGTTTCTTCTTGTCGGGAAAGCATGTGCAGTACACCATAGCCGTCGAGTACCGGCATCATAATATCGCAAATAATTACATCGGGTTTGTATTGTTGTGCCAATGCTACCCCTTCTTTTCCATTTGCAGCAGTTTGTACCTGATAACCGGCAAGCTCCAGAATTTCAGAAATATTTTCACGCATTTCTGTATTGTCCTCTATCAATAAAATTTTACTGTTCATGGTCGTTTTTATTGGGTAATTGTATGATAAAAGTTGTGCCTTCGTTTAATTTGCTACTTACGTGTATTTCGCCGCCTAGAATTTCTAAATAACGGGCTACAATATTAAGGCCTAAACCGGTACCTTGTATATTGGTTACATTATTGCCTCTAAAAAAGCGTTCAAACAAATGTTCTTGATCTTCTGCTGAAATACCGATACCGGAATCTTTAATGGTAATATCGATTTGATTAGGCGAGGCCTTGGTAGTTACTTCTACAGGATAGGCTTCCGGTGAAAATTTGATGGCATTGGATACTAAATTGAAAAAGATAATGCGCAATATCTTTTTGTCTTGCGTTACCATTTTGGTACCGGTGTGTTGGTACACCACTTGCTGTCCACGTTTGGCTACCGCTTGCAATTCTTGCATTACCTGCTCGGTAAAATCTTCAATATCCATTTTTTCAGGCGACACCCTAATTTTGCCTTCTTCTAATTTACTAATGGACAATACATCGTTTAATAAATCGGTTAGGTAGGCAATCGAGGTTTTGATGCGTTGTATATGGCGCTGCTGTTTGTCTTTCTGATCCAATTCGCCATATTTACTAACCAAAGTAAGCGAGGATAAAATGGTAGCTAAAGGCGTTCTAAATTCATGCGAAGCCATTGATACAAAGCGCGATTTCATTTCGTTCAACTCCTTCTCTTTTTCCAAAGAAATCCGCAACTCCTCCCTCGATATTTCGAGTTGTTGCAAGGCTTCTTCCAAAATCATGGTTCTATCTTTCACCCTTTTTTCTAAATCGAGCGCTAGTTTTTCCAATTCTTCCCGTTGCTTTTTAATGGCAGCTTCATTCCGCTTGCGGATAGTGATATCAATGACAAAAGCAATGACAAAATTTCCTTCGGCATTGCTAAATGGGCTTAAACTTACTTCTACCGGAAATTCCATACCACTCTTGGTAATGCCGTACAAATCTCTCCCCGACCCCATAGAACGGGCATGAGGCGTATTGTGAAAGTTCTCACGCAACTGAACATGGTGTTGGGCAATGCGCCTAGGTATCAGTACTTCTACTTTTTGACCTATCAATTCTTTTTCGGTATAGCCAAACAAATGCAAGGCTGCCGGATTGGCCAATTGTATGCAACCTGCCTGATTGGCCACTAAAATACTTTCGGTAGCAAACTCAAACAAGGCCCTAAATTTTTCTTCGCTACTTGAAATATGATCATGCATATTAAAATATTCTAAAATTTAATTTAGACAGATACGAAAGTACATTGTTATCAGGCATCACTAGGTAGTTTTTTTACAAAAAACCCTACAAAACCGCTAAAAGTACATCTGCGCCTTTAGTTTACTAATAAAGAAAACATCCAAATAATGTAATTACTAAACCAATCTGGGATTTATAGTTATGCTTCTAGAATGAGCGTTGTCATTTTTTAGCATAGCAAACATAGGTAGATTGCCTTCTATTGACAATTTTACCTTATATGCCTACTATAAACCAACCAACTGCAATTGCTTGCTATCATTGTGGAGAAGATTGTACCACCCAAAGTATTGCGTTGCAGGAAAAGTATTTCTGTTGCGAGGGCTGCAAAACAGTATATCAAATACTGAACAAAAGTGGTATGTGCAATTATTATACCCTCTCCAACAATCCGGGTATTAACCAAAAACAACCCATACGAAGCAACAAATTTTTGTTTTTGGACGATGAAGTCATACAACAATCGCTGATTACTTACAAGGATACACAGCAAACGCACTTAACATTTTACTTACCACAAATTCATTGTAGCAGTTGCTTATGGCTTTTAGAAAATTTGCACCACTTGGAACCGGCCATTATTAGTAGCAAAGTGAATTTTGAAAAAAAGGAAGTTGACATTGTGTTTACCAATAACCAAACCACCTTGCGCAAAGTAGCAGAACTGCTTACCTCTGTTGGCTATGAACCGTATATTAGCTTAAACAATTTGAGTAACCATACGCCGCAGGTAAATAAGTCTAAAATTTACAAATTGGGCGTTGCCGGTTTTTGCTTTGCCAATATTATGCTCATGAGTTTTCCTGAATATCTAGGCATAGATACCAAAGAACAGCAATTGGTAAACCTATTTAGGTATTTGAACCTCTTCCTCAGCCTCCCTGTATTTTTTTATGCTGCTTCTGAGTTTTACATCAGCGCATGGAAAAGCCTAAAACATGGTTTCTTAAATATAGACGCCCCAATTGTACTTTCGGTCATTATCACTTTTGGGCGTAGTGTGTACGAGGTATTTACCGGCACAGGACTTGGCTACTTTGATAGCATGAGCGGCATTGTTTTTTTTATGTTGGTGGGCAGGGTTTTACAAGACAAAACACACTCGGCACTTAGTTTTGAACGCGATTACACTTCCTATTTCCCAATTGCCGTTACAAAAATGGTAGCGGATACTGAAATGACAGTTGCCTTACCACAAATACGGCTCGATGACACCCTACTCATTCACAACCAAGAATTAATACCCGCCGATGGCATTTTAACTCGCGGTAAGGCACTAATAGATTACAGTTTTGTTACAGGCGAAAGCACCCCTATAGAAAAAGAAATGGGTGAAATTGTGTATGCTGGCGGCAAACAAATTGGCAGCAATATTGAAATACTTGTTATAAAAGAAGTAGCTCAAAGCTACCTAACCAAGCTGTGGAACAGAGAAGAACTGCATAAAAATAAAAACTACCAAGAGCGTTCTTTTGTGCATTTATTGAGCCGTCATTTTACATGGGTCATTTTTTCCATTTCGCTGTTCAGCGCAATTTATTGGGGATTTACCGATAGCAGTAAAATGTGGAGCGCGGCTACTGCTGTACTCATTGTGGCCTGCCCTTGTGCATTATTGCTCAGCAATACCTTTACCAATGGCAATATTTTGCGCATTTTGGGTCGCAACAAACTCTATTTGCGCAATGCTCAAACCATAGAAGACATTGCCAATGTAAACATGGTGGTTTTTGACAAAACCGGCACTTTAACAACTGGAAGTTTTCAGCATCTACACTATGAAGGATGTGCACTCACCACGCTCCAAAAGAAAAAAATAGCCTTGCTTGCTGCCCAATCTTCGCACCCACTGAGCAAAAGCATCTGTAGACATTTGGGCGAAAAATACAAAGGCATAATATCAGCCTATCAGGAACATGCCGGCCTTGGTATAGAGGGAGTAATTGATAACGATTTAATTGCCCTTGGTGCTCATGCATTTGTAAACAGTCACCGCCACAACTTATTAAACCCTACCGAATCGAGCGTGTACGTAGCTATAGAGGGCGATGTATTGGGCAAATTTGTGTTCACCAACCACTATCGGCAACATATTCCACAATTATTACAACAGTTGCAAAAACAATATCCTTTAGCCATTCTTAGTGGTGACAATGCCGGCGAACGCAGCTATTTACAATCGCTGTTGGGCAGCAATACCCAATTACTATTTCAACAAAAACCCGAGGATAAACTAGCCGCTATTCAACAATTGCAACAAAAGGGTAAAAATGTAATGATGCTTGGCGATGGTCTAAATGATGCCGGCGCACTGCAACAAGCCAATGTAGGTATTGCAGTAGCCGAGGAAAGCAACACTTTTACACCGGCTAGCGATGCCATACTTGAAGCTAGTAGGCTTGCGCAGTTAATTCCGTTTATTCGCATGTGCAAAACCAATAAACGGGTAGTCATGGCTGCATTTATTGTATCTGTTTTGTACAATGTGGTGGGCATTTCATTTGCCGTTCAGGGCAATTTATCGCCCATGATAGCAGCTATTTTAATGCCTTGCAGTAGCATTAGCATATTGCTCATTACATTTGGTATTAGCAATGTAGCAGCTTGGCATTTGGGCTTGTTGCGCAAACAGTAGCTTATTTGACAAATGCTCATACACACGGGGGGCTACATGGTAGCCTTATTATGGGTATGAGCCAAGGGGCAATGCCACTATTGGGCAGCATGGGCGTTGGCACCATTCATCTGAATTAAGCCTATGTAGCATGTACACCGTAGCCCATAATTTTCTACTACAGATACTACAAGTAGCACAATAACTTGATAAATGTGCTGCAATAGCTGCTTGAAAAGAGATTGCCGAAGGGCTGCTTGATGCGGCAAAGTAGCCCACAGCCCAACAACCGCAGGGCGATTGGGCGAGGACTACTTGCAGGCAGCAAGAACTATCGCTAAATAGTGTTTCGCTAGTTCAGAGCCCCAAAAAGAACCTCACTTGGTATCAAAAAAAAATCGTTGTAGAAGATTCATTACTTCTACAACGATTTTTTTGGTAGCAATCGTTTAGTACTAAAACCCTTTGGTAGCAACACCATCAGCAATTGCTTGTAAGGCTTTGGCTTCGCTTAAAATAGCTGCCATTTTATTGCCTTTTCCATCATGACCGGCAGCCATATAACCACCTTTAGCTGTTTTGCTAACAACTGCATCTTGCATAGGAACATTTTTTTCTTTGGTCTTTAAGCAATATGCTTTAATCATTTTACTTGTATCCATTTTTTTGTGTTTTGTTGCTTTAATTGAGTAAAAGCAAAGTTACTGATTAGGTTAGTAAGCACAAGCTAATATTTTTTTTTGAAAAAAAAAATATTCTACCTATTGATGCTCATTTTGGTAGTATTATGTCAATAAACCTGCATGGTTTAAAGGGATGGTGAATGTAAATGTAGTACCCTCATTTTCTATACTTTCTATAAAAAACTGTCCTTGATTTTTTTCTACAAACTCCTTTACAATCAGCAAGCCTAAGCCTACCCCCTTTTCACCCATTGTGCCATAGGTGCTGCCATACTGTTGCTGCTGTAAAACGTGGTTCATTTTTTCGACACTCATTCCTACTCCCCAATCTCTAATGCTCAGTGCGAATTGGTTATTTTCTACTTTGGCAACCAACTCAATTTGGCTGTTGGGATTGGAAAACTTAATGCTATTGCTCAATAAATTTCGAACAATCACTTGCAGTAAATTGACATCGGCCCACACAGTTTGATCGGTACAATTGTTTGTAATTTGGATGTTTTTAGCAGTTGATTGATTACTCAGCAGTTCAATAACGGTCTGAATCAATTGGTTAATTTGGAGGTATTCGGGACGGTATTCAATGCCTTTAAATTGGGAGTGCGACCATGCCAACAAATTATCCAAAGTAGCTGACAATCCGTTACTTGTTTTGATGCTTGCCGGCAAAACTGCCATAAACTCATTGTAAGTAAACAAACCTGTAGCCAATCCTTCTAAAAGGGTATTGATGGAGGTTGCCGCCCCGCGCAAATCGTGGCCAATAATGGAAAAAAGTTTATCCTTATTGCTGTTCATTTGCTCCAATGCACGTTTTTGTTGCTCAATTACAGCATTGCTTTCGCTAAGGGCTTTGGTAAACTTTTGTTTTTGCCAAAGCATCCATAAAAGTGCCATACTTAGTACAGACACTAAAACGATGATAGCAAAAAATTGAGCATTTTGTTTTTCGGAGGCGGCTAAATCTGCGTTAAGCATGTGTATTTCATCTTCGGCTTTTTGCACTTCTATTGCATTAATCAGCGGCTTGGTGAACTCCAACTGCTGAAAGTTTTGCAAACTATCGTTGATGGATGATGCAAGAAACAAGTATTTACTTGCAAGGGCATAATCGGCCACTGCATGGTAATATCTTCCCATAACCTGATACACACTCAATTGCATATTTAACCAATCGTAACTATACGACTTAGACAAGGTATTTAAATGTACTAGACTACTATCTATATACTGCTTTGCTTTAGCCGTATTTTGCAAATACAAATACACTTGGGCTAATAAGGTTTCGGCATTCAAAGCACTTCCTAACTCTTGGTATTTTTTGCTAAATTCAATATCTTTTAACAATAGAGGTATTGCCCTGTTGTATTGTTTTTGATTAACGATGGCAGTAGATAAATTACCGTTGGTAATACCCACCCAAGGCCAGTTTTTTCGTTCGGTTGCAGCCGCTAGTGCATTATTAAACAACGTTTCTGCCTTTTGTGCATTGCCCCGATACAATTCGATATAGGCACAACAATTCATGGCATTGAGTACAAAGTCGCCATTGTTTCTTTCTGGGAAAGCCCTAAATCCAATAGTTATTACTTGCTGAAGTTTTTTTTCGGCACGGTAGTAATCTTGTATGCTGTAATATACCAATCCAATTATATATTCAAGCTGAGCGCTAATTGGCTTTTCTTTGAACACAATTTTATCTGCATATTTAACAAAATCTAGAATAAATGGTCGCTCAATTTGACGCCTTCTAGCCTGTTCAGAAGCATGGTAAAAAGCATTTAGAAACGTATTTTTAGCGAAATTGGATTTTGCAATGGCCGATAGCCCTTGTAGAGAAGCCACTAGAAAGTCGGCATGATTGGTAGCACTATCTGTAATTTTAAAGTACTCATTGATAAGTTGGTCGTGCATAGCCGAATCGCGACTATTGGAAATTTGTGTTGCAATATTGACCAATACATCTTTTTGTGCAAATACCCTAGATGGTATTTGCACAAAAAGAAAGCAGATGAGGATATAGATTTTATTAATGGTCATTCAAGTTTACTAGATATCGAGCTTTGCGTATTTAGCGTGGCTTTCTATAAATTCTCTTCTTGGTGGCACATCATCGCCCATCAGCATACTAAACACTCTATCGGCTTCCACAACGCTATCAATAGTGACACGTTTTAAGGTACGACGTGTAGGATCCATGGTGGTTTCCCAAAGTTGATCGGCATTCATTTCACCCAATCCTTTGTAGCGTTGTATAGTTACACTATTATCATTACCGGCACCTAGTTTTTCAATCAATGCTTTGCGTTGTTCTTCGCTATAGGCGTAGGCTTGTTCTTTCGATTTTTTTACCAAGTACAATGGTGGTTGGGCAATATATACATAGCCGTGCTCAACCATTTCTTTTAAGTAACGGAAAATAAACGTTAAAATGAGTGTGGCAATGTGGCTTCCGTCCACATCGGCATCGGTCATAATTACTAGTTTATGGTACCGAAGTTTAGTCAAATTCAATGCTTTGGAGTCTTCAGGTGTGCCTACAGTAACGCCTAGTGCGGTGTATATGTTTCTAATTTCCTCGCTTTCATATATGCGATGTTCCATTGCTTTTTCAACGTTCAAAATTTTTCCGCGTAGTGGTAAAATAGCTTGAAAACCTCTATCGCGCCCTTGTTTAGCGGTACCACCTGCCGAATCTCCTTCTACCAAAAATAGTTCGCATTTTTCGGGGTCTCTTTCACTGCAATCGGCCAATTTGCCCGGCAATCCGCCACCACTCAGTACAGTTTTGCGCTGTACCATATCGCGGGCTTTTTTGGCAGCAACCCTAGCTTGGGCGGCCAAAATAATTTTTTGAATAACATTTTTTGCCTCTTTCGGATTTTCCTCCAAATAAGCTTGTAATGCCCGAGCCACCGTAGTTTGTACGGTACCGGCCACATCGCTATTGCCCAATTTGGTTTTTGTTTGACCTTCAAATTGGGGTTCGGGTACTTTTACAGAAATAATAGCACTCAACCCTTCCCTAAAGTCATCCCCCTCAACTTCTACTTTTGCTTTTTCAAAAAGTCCTTCCTTTTCACCATAGCTTTTAAACACACGTGTTAAGGCTTGTCTAAAACCAGTAACGTGTGTGCCGCCTTCAATAGTATTGATATTGTTAACGTAGCTAAAAATATGCTCTTTAAAGTCGTTATTGTAGGTCATTGCCACTTCAACTGCTACATTGGAGCCTTCATCGTGTCCTTCCACAAATAAAGGAGCAGCAATCAATGGCGTTCTGTTAGCAGCTTTATCAAGCATTTCTACAAATTCCACAATACCGCCTTCGCTGTAAAAATTGGCCGAATAATGGCTTCCGTCGTCGGTTATTTCTCGTAAATCGGTAAGGGTGATGTTAATTTTTCTATTTAAGAAACTAAGTTCACGTAGTCTGCCTTCTAAAATTTCTCTTTTGTATACTGTTTCTTGAAAAATTGTAGCGTCGGGCCAAAAATGAACGTGTGTACCGGTTATTTGACTTGTACCAATTTCGCGAACAGCATATTGCGGAATACCTGTGTGGTACTCTTGTTCAAAAATTTTGCCTTCGCGCTGTACAGTAACTACCAATTTGGTGCTGAGTGCATTTACGCAACTCACACCCACACCGTGCAATCCGCCAGATACTTTGTAGGTGTTTTTATCAAATTTACCTCCTGCGTGCAGCACAGTCATTACTACTTCTAGTGCACTTCGTTTTTCTTTGGTATGCATAGCGGTAGGAATACCCCTACCATCGTCCTGTACGCTAATGGAATTGTCTTCGTGAATGGTTACTTGAATTTTTTTACAAAATCCTGCCAACGCCTCATCAATTGAATTGTCTACCACTTCATATACCAAGTGGTGCAACCCTTTTACCCCGATATCGCCAATATACATGGCCGGTCTTTTTCGAACGGCCTCCAATCCTTCTAGTACTTGTATACTATCTGCGCCATAGCTTTTGTTTTGCGCATCATTGCTTAATTGTTGTTCTTCGGTCATGGTAATCTATAAAACCTTATGTTGAATGATAAAATTGTAAGGTAGCGAAGATACGTATTGTCAAGTGTTTTCAACAATAAAATATACACATTACACATACGATTGTACACCTCAGTTCAATTAACTAAATCAATTGAATGTTAAATACAAATAATAATATTTTAATTTTCAAAACACAGCAATCCACTCAGTTTAAACCCTTGGTTTTATTTGCTTAGATGCAAAGCGTTTTACGGTGGTTAATAATTCTTCGGGCTCAAATGGTTTGAGTACACAATCAGCAAAACCTTGTCGTAATAAACTTTGATACGTGTCGTTATTAAGCAGGTTAGCGGTAAATGCCAAGGTAGGTATGTGGGCGTAATGTGCTTTAATTTCTTTCATCACATCGTACCCATCTATTTCGGGCATATTCAAATCAAGCAATATTAAATTAAAATCGCTATCTTCCTTTAGCCTTTGTAAGGTGGTGGCTCCATTTAGGGTTGCTACCACATCTGCCTGAGCTTCTTGCAAAACCCTAGTGGTTAACAACATTGTTAGTTTGTTATCTTCTGCCACTAAGATTTTCAGCCCTTGTAAATTGATGGGGGCTTGCGACTTTTGTTGGGGCAAATTTTCGGCAAATTTTGTTTTTACTATGGGCAATGTAATGGTAAAGAAAAAGGTGCTACCCTTGTATTCTTCGCTATCTACCATTAAATTTCCACCCATCAATTTCAACAAACTCTGCGCAATGCTCAATCCTAATCCTGCACCGGCTTTAGCGGTAGTAGGGGTAGTGCCCACTTTTGAAAAACTATCAAAAATTTTGTCTTTATTTTCTTTCGAAATACCTATACCGGAATCCTCAACGGAACAATACAACTGAATTTTAGACTCTTTTTTGGTTAGGCTCCTTGCCTCAAATTTTACAAAACCATGCTCTGTAAATTTTAATGCATTCCCAATAATATTATTAATTACCTGAATTAGCCTTAACTCATCGGAAGCTACTATTACATCTAATGCTTCATCAATATTTACTTTAAATTCTAGTCCTTTATCATGAAACTCGTTAACAAATGTGCTACAATTTTGCTGTAACAACTGCTTGAGATTAAATTGATTTTCACTTAAGGTAAATTCTCCTGCTTCAATTTTTTTATGATCAAGCAAGTCGTTCGATAACCCCAAAATATGCTGACTACAAAACTTGATTATGCCAATATACTCCAACTGTGTAATGGAACTTATGTTTTTTTCAAGATAATTTGCCGCACCAACAATACCGTTTAAAGGGGTACGAATTTCATGTCCCATATTGGATAAAAAACCATTACGAACTACAATAGATTCTTCGGCTTTTTGAATTTGCAACAGCAGGGCACTATGGTAACGATGCTCTAAATACACATATGCAATAACAAACACTACCGTATACAATAAAGCAGAAACAATATTTACTTGACGAATAAGTACCTGCTGAGCGGCACTTAAATTAAGCCGATAGCTGTAATCTATATTGAAAAAACAGATGATAACGACCAATACAAGTGCAGCCAAGTAATAACTTGCCATTTCTATCCATGCATAATCTTTTTTTTCTAACCAAAGCGGCACCACCACAACTAGTGGAAAAAGATACAAATACACCATAGAAGCGAGACCCTGCAAAAGTGAGAGTAAAAAAATGCCTGCCAATACCCCTACAATAAAACAAATTTTACTTACTAAGAATGGAAGTGTTTTTTTTAACACCACTAAAATAGCTGCATACAAGCACACTCCACCCACTACATAAGCTAGTAGTGGATGAATAGACAATGCAATAAAAAATTGAAACAACGTATAGAAAATAACCATCATTAACGATTGGTAAAATCGTTTTTGTGCCTCTTTAATATCAGGAACAATTTGGCTATTTGCTGTAGGTATAGAAGGGGGTATTAATGGCATTGCTAGGGGTATAAAACTACAATGCAATAATAGGTAGATTTACTATTGAACCCATCAATAATTGTATAAATGCAGGATTGCAATTACCGCATAGATAATATACAGAATAGCAAAAACAGCAATTTTATTGTAGCAGCAGCCGTATTTAGCCAGCAATAACGCTCGATACCCTCATCAATGTGGGCACAAGCGCTTGTACGGCATCTATAATTCCTTGGGCATCGTATCCACACTCGCTTCGCAATTGTTTTAAAGTACCGTGTTCTACCAACCTATCAGGAATACCCAATATTTTCACTTGAGCTGTATAGTTATGGGCAGCCATAAATTCTATAATTGCAGATCCAAAACCTCCTACTACTGTTCCATCTTCAACAGTTACAATTTTGGTGAATTTCTTGAATACTTTGTGCAGCATTGCTTCGTCCAAAGGTTTTGCAAAACGCATATCGAAGTGCGCGGGATTTAACCCTTGTGTACGCAATTCTCGGATAGCTGCTTGAGCAAAATTGCCCGGATGCCCAAGCGTTAAAATAGCCACTTCTTCACCATCCTTAAGCATTCTTCCTTTACCGATAGGCAATTCCTCAAAAGGAGTTTTCCAATTAGGCATGGTACCTTCTCCTCTAGGATATCGAATAACAAACGGTGAGGTATTGGTTTCCAACTGAGCGGTAAACATCATGTTGCGCAATTCCTGCTCATTCATTGGCGCTGCAATGACCATATTGGGTATGCATCTAAAAAAAGCAATATCATAACAGCCATGGTGTGTAGGGCCATCTTCGCCTACCAAACCTGCTCTATCTAGGCAAAAAACTACCGGCAATTTTTGTATTGCCACATCGTGTACTACCTGATCGTAAGCCCGCTGCATAAAGGATGAGTAGATATTGCAAAACACACGCAGCCCTTGCGTAGCAAGACCCGCACTAAGCGTAACCGCATGTTGTTCACAAATGCCTACATCAAACGCCCTATCCGGCATTTTTTGCATCATAAATTTCAAGGAAGATCCGCTTGGCATTGCAGGTGTGATGCCCATAATAGCTGCATTTTGCTCTGCAAGTTCTATGATGGTGTGCCCAAACACATCTTGGTATTTGGGTGGCTGTGGCGCATCGTATGTTTTTTTAACTATTTCACCTGTTATTTTATCAAAAAGTCCGGGAGCATGCCATTTGGTTTGGTCTTTTTCGGCTAAGGCAAACCCTTTTCCTTTAACGGTTACCACATGTAACAATTTGGGGCCGGGAATATTTTTCAACCCATTCAATACATCTACCAAATTGGCAATATTATGACCATCAATTGGCCCAAAATAGCGCAGCTTTAACGCTTCAAATAAATTGCTGCTACTACTAACCATGCCTTTAACACTATCGGCAACCTTGTGTGCTACACCTCGGGTAAAGCCTTTTCCTACGGGCATTTTACCAATCATTTTCCACACTTCATCCTTCATTTTATTGTAGGTGGGCGAAGTGGTAATATCGGTTAAGTATTCTTTTAACGCTCCCACATTGGGATCGATACTCATACAGTTGTCATTCAAAATAATCAAAACATCGCTATCTGCCACCCCTGCATGGTTCATTGCCTCAAAAGCCATACCCGCAGTCATGCTTCCATCGCCAATAACAGCAATGCTTTTTCTGTTTTCGCCTTTGTATTTGGCAGCCATTGCCATACCTAATGCTGCTGATATAGAAGTGGAAGAGTGTCCAACACCAAAAGTATCGTATTCGCTTTCGCTACGCTTAGGAAAACCGCTTAAACCATTGTATTTCCTATTGGTGATGAAATTTTTTCTGCGTCCTGTGAGTATTTTGTGGCCGTAGGCTTGGTGACCAACATCCCAAACTAACTGATCGTAAGGTGTATTGTAAACATAATGGAGCGCAACCGACAATTCCACTACTCCTAAGCTAGCTGCAAAATGGCCTCCGTGCACACTTACCACATCCACGATATATTGCCGCAACTCGTCGCAAACTTGGTGCAACTGCTCTCTACTCAATTTTTTTAAATCATCTGGAGAGTCAATGTTGTTTAATAAGGGGCCGGCAACTATTTCCATGCAGCTAAATTTGGGGTAAAAATACAAGATTGTTTTCAGTTTATTCCAACAGCTAATGTGCAAGATAGTTTAATTTGTAGCATCATTTTATCATAATTATCCTAAACAATACCTCAAACAAACAGAAGCCGTCGCCGTTTGCCCTCATTTTACATCCAATTGAACAAGTGCATTTTTGAGTAAAACTACTTTCTAATCACTACCTTTTTATACACTTTCAGTTACCAAATACCATCCCGTATTGCCTTTAATAAACTTTTAGACCCAATACCTTACCCGTTCGTTTATTTTTGTGACACATGAAAAGCAAGCACTTCACCTATTGGATTTGTCAACTCAGCGGTTGGGCATTTTATGGCTTGGCCATGTTGTTTTTTCGATTTGTAAATACACACAATAATTTACAACAAGCAGCACAAGACAAAAACTTTACGGGCATCATCAACAAACGATTGGCTATTGCCATACTGTTTGGCTTATTGTTTACCCACTTTATGCGCTTTGTAATTTTGCAACTAAAACTGCATCCCCCAATTGCCAAAAAAAAATGGTTCTATATTATTGGCATTGCTGTCATTACAAGTTACTTATACAGTGTTACCAATAGTGCAATAGTTGAATGGTTTCAATGGTACAATCCTTCCAAAAAAGTGTCCCTGCAACAGCGATCGTTGTATAATTTTTTAAACGATGTTCCCATCATTTTTGTATGGACGAGTATTTATTACATGTGGCATTACGTGCAAATAAGCACACGAAATGAGGTAGATAAAATACGATTGGAAAGCTTGGTAAAAGACTTGGAGTTAAAAACCATTAAATCGCACATCAACCCTCATTTTATTTTTAATGCACTCAATAGTATAAGGGCCTTGGTAGACGAAAACCCGGCAAGGGCTAGAACCGCTATTACCGAATTAAGCAATATTTTACGAAGCAGTATGCAAGTGGAAAAAATAGAAATGGTACCCTTGGAGCGCGAATTGAATATTGTAAAAGATTATTTGGCTTTAGAATATATTAGATTTGAAGAAAGGCTACAAGTAGCTTACTATATTGATGACGACACTTTAGACTACGGGGTGCCTCCAATGATGCTACAAACGCTGGTAGAAAACGCCATCAAACACGGAATCAGCACGCAGCTTTTGGGTGGTTTAATTACTATCCAATCTAGTATCAACGGCAACAATCTAATATTAACAGTTAAAAATTCGGGCAAACTGCAAAGCACCCACAACCCCGACGGATTCGGCATTTCGGGTACTGAAAACAGACTGAATCTTCTGTATGGAAAAAAAGCCGTATTTGAACTCAAAGAACTACCAAACCAAATTGTAGAGGCAAAAATCATTATCCCATTTTAAAAATTGATATATGGCTACAACGGCATTAATTATAGACGACGAACGCCTTGCTCGCATAGAACTACGTAAACTGCTGCAAGAACATGACGACATTGAAATTTTAGACGAAGCAGCAAACGTAGCCGAGGGATTGGAAAAAATAGATACCCTCAATCCTGATTTGATTTTTTTGGACATTCAAATGCCCGAAAAAACAGGTTTTGATTTGTTACACGCTTTAGACAAAGCACCCCGTGTTATTTTCACCACAGCCTACGACGAATTTGCTATTAAAGCATTTGAAGTAAATGCATTGGATTATTTATTAAAACCTATTGAGCCAAGAAGACTTGCAGATTCGATTGCCAAACTACAATACGAAGTACAAAAAGACAAACAGAATGCCGTTGGATATGTGAACCGTGGGCCACTTACAGAAAACGACCAAGTTTTTGTAAAAGATGGCGAACGCTGCTGGTTTGTAAAGCTAGGCGAAATTCGGTTATTTGAAAGCGTAGGCAACTATGCCAAAGTATTTTTTGGTACCAATAAACCATTGATTTTAAAATCGCTAAACGCTTTGGAAGAACGCTTGGATGATAGAATGTTTTTTAGAGCCAATCGCAAACACATCATTAACCTGAGGTGGGTAGAAAAAATTGAGCCATACTTTAATGGTGGCTTATTGGTAGATTTAAAAGGAGGAGAAAAAATAGAAGTTAGCCGTAGACAAACAGTGAAGTTTAAGGAAATGATGAGCTTATAATAACTACAAAAGCCTACCAAAAAATGCCACTGATAGCGTTTTATGATATAGGCACTAAGTACCGTTTACATGTGCCTACAAGCACCAACTTTCAATATATTTTTTTGAGGAAACGAAAAACACATAAACTACTAACCAACTATCACTGCATTACCAATAAATTGCTACACACAGTAAAACTAAAAACAGTGGAAGTAGTTTGGTTAAGCAACACCGACATCGACCGGTCAAACGGTTGAAAGCCTGTAATCTGTACGGTGCTGCCAATACCTAAAGAAAAAGTATCTAAAAATTGCAAAAAGGCCGAACTGTGATTGGTAATACCACAGAGCGTGTATGTTTTTTGGATAACCGCATTACTCAGCGCAATAGGATGGTATTTTGGCAACTGTCCATTACCGTCGGGAATTGGATCGCCATGTGGGTCAAATTTGGGATAACCAAGCAGCTTATCCATCTCCTGAATGAGCTTTTCGCTATCAATATGCTCTAATTGTTCGGCTACTTCGTGCACTTCATCCCAAGTAAAATTAAGCTGTTGCACCAAAAACGTTTCCCATAAGCGGTGCTTGCGAATTGTTTTGGCAGCAACTTGCATGCCTTCCTCCGAAAGTAGCGCGCCCGTTTTTCGATGATAAGCAATCAAACCGCGCTCATTCAATTTCCGCAACATGTCCGATACCGACGCTGGATTAATTCCTAATTTATCCGCTATTTGTTGGTTATTGGCCGCTTGCAAATTGCCATTACTCAATGCAAAAATGGCCTTTAAATAATTTTCTTCGGTAACTGAAGTGTGCATAGGCAAGAAAGTAAAATGCAAAGTAGTTGTTTTTATTTGTAGTTGTCAAATTTTAAATTTAGGTTTGTCTAAATTTAAAATTTTGCAAATCAAATTGAGAAAAATGTTTCGCTATTTTGCTACGATAATCGGTTGTTTGTTTACATCTTTTGCATTAGCACAAACTATTTGCATACAAATTAAAGACAAGCATACACAACTGCCGGTGGCTGCTGCTACTTTGGCTTGCCAAGCAACAATGTTTAAAACCACCACCGACAGTAATGGCGTAGCCTGTTTGAACAAAAAAAGTGTCAAAAGCACCACCTACATCAAGCACATTGGCTATGCATCTCTACCAATTCCTTCCCCCACCAAAGACACGCTATTGTGGTTAACACCTTTGGAAACTATACTAGAACAAGTCGTAGTAACAGGCATGGCCGGTAATACGAGGCTAAAAAAAACACCTTTCGCTATTGCGACTGTTTCGCAAAAACAATTATGGAAAACAACGGGCAATAATATTATAGAATTACTGAGCAAATCGATACCCGGATTATCTATAGTTACCACCGGACCCAATATTAGTAAGCCCATCATAAGAGGTTTGGGCTACAATCGTGTACTTACTCTCCTAGATGGAATGCGGCAAGAGGGGCAACAATGGGGCGATGAACACGGCATTGAAATAGACCAATATGGAATTACTAAAGCAGAAGTGATTAAAGGACCGGCAAGTCTGCGTTATGGATCAGACGCAATTGCAGGGGTGGTCAATTTATTACCTCAAACATCTTTCAACAATTCCGACAGTCTGTTGCATGGCGATGCACTTACCGAATACCAAACCAACCACGGTTTAATAGGTCTTTCGTTTGGCTGCAACCAAAAACACAAACGTTTTTTTTGGCAATTTCGCAACTCCTTTAAAATGGCCGGCAATTACCAAAACGCTATTGACGGGCGTGTGTATAATACCGCTTTCCGAGAGTGGAATATGGGCGCCCTTATAGGCATGCAACTCCCAAAAAGCAAGCACACTTTTCACATAACAACTTTCAATAATATACAAGAAATACCGGACGGAAGCCGCGATTCAGCTACGCGTGCATTTACCTATCAAGTGAAAGAAAACGATAAAGATACCATTACCAAGCGGCCTATTGTGCCTCAAGATCGTTTATTTGGCTACCACATTACGCCTATCCACCAACTGATACAACATACTAGAGTCTATTACAAATCCAACATACAAATAGGCAAAGCCGAATTAAACATACTGGCAGGCGTACAACAAAACCGTCGCCGCGAATATACCCATCCAACTCGCCCTCAACAAGCGGGACTAGACATACAACTTACTACTTATAATTATGATTTTGCGTACCAACGTTCATTAAAAAATAAATGGCAAATAGGTACCGGCATTAATGGGATGTACCAACGCAACCAAAATGTACAGGGTACCGATTTTCCCATACCCAACTACCAACTATTAGATGTGGGTGGTTATGCCATTATAAAAAAAGAATGGACCAACTTGACTATCACAGGCGGCATGCGGTACGATTATCGCCAAATCAATTGGCCTTCCCTATTTGTACAAACAGATGCCCAAGGCTTTACTCAACAAGTAGCACCTTCTGTAATTGGCAGCGAACAAGTTTTCAGCCAATTCAATCAATCATTTTCTGGCATATCTGGTAGCATTGGCTTGGCATGGACCATACAACCTCAATTAACACTTAAAACCAATCTTGCAAAAGGCTACCGCAGTCCCAATATCAACGAAATTGGTGCCAATGGATTAGACCCCGGTGCACACATTTACTACTTAGGTAATACCAATTTTAAACCGGAGTACAATTGGCAATACGATATTGGCTTATACCACAACACCCCACAATACGACGCTTCTATTGAACTGTTTAGCAACCGAATAAACCAATACATTTTCCTACAAAAACTTTTCGACAGCAATGGTCAACCCCTAATGCTTGCCGGCAATAATTTTACTTATCAATACCAACAAGGAAAAGCACACATTTATGGCGCCGAAATAAGTTTTCTTTGGCACCCCACCTCTTTGCCAAAGTGGTCGTTGCAACAAAGTATGAGTTATACCATGGGGCTCAACAAACACCAATCTACTTTACAGCAATATGGGCAGGCTGCAAAATACTTACCATTAATACCTCCATTTCAAAGCACACATTCGCTCCGTTACTCAACCCTAGCCACCTCCCGAAAATGGCAGGATTCGTATGCCGAATTATCCATTGAACAAGTAGCAAATCAACAAAAAATTTATGCCGTTGACAATACGGAAACACCTACCAAAGGATACGTATTAGTACATTGGCAAATAGGAACCACTTATCTTATAAACAACAAAAAACAATCCATCAGGCTTTCTGTGGGCATGCAAAATGTGTGGAATACGGCTTACCAATCACATTTAAGCAGATTAAAATATTTTGAATATTTTCAAACCGGCAACAACAATCCATCCGGAATTTACAACATGGGTACCAATTGCTTTATTAAAACCGTGTTTGTTTGGTAAGTACAAATGTACCATTTGGGTTTTCCATAAAACATAATCATCCTATTAACTGAAAAAGTCATTGATATTATCTTATTAAAAAAAATCAAACAATTTACCATCAATTGTTTATCCATTTTGTTTTAAAATTTCCATGCCAATTATCCCCATGTTGTTAGGAACTCTAAAGCTCAAAAGCAATTTCTGTTTCTATTTTCGTGTTCGCAAAACTCAATTACTAACAAGATATTTCTTAAGAAAAGTATCTCTAAATGGTAAAAAAAACGACTCAAAAGTTGGCTATCATTTGCATTATTGATTATTCACAATAGTACAAAGTTGTCAATAACTTAAGTCCCAACAACAACCATTTATTAGCAATAGCAGTGGTGCGCTTCCCTATCTATTCTACCGATACGAATGACTTATGCCCAAAATGATTTTGTGGTATTGGTAATCCTATCGCTATAAAAGTTATAAAGCCGTATGCAACACGAAGAAATTTTATTAAAAGAAAACAAAGACCGTTTTGTCATTTTACCCATTAATTATCCGCTTATTTGGGAAATGTACAAAAAGCATGAAGCAAGTTTTTGGACTGCCGAAGAAATTGACTTGAGTGGCGACATGAAAGATTGGAATCAATTGAATGAAGGTGAACGCCATTTCATTTCCCATATACTTGCTTTTTTTGCTGCAAGCGATGGCATAGTAAACGAAAACTTAGCTGTGAACTTTATGCGCGAAGTTCAACTGCCCGAAGCTCGATGCTATTACGGGTTTCAAATTATGATGGAAAACATCCACAGCGAAACCTATGCATTATTAATTGACACTTACATAAAAGATGCGACCGAGAAAAATAAACTTTTCCATGCAATCGACACTATTCCCTGTGTTGGCAAAAAAGCCGATTGGGCTTTACGATGGATTAGCAATGGCACTTTTGCGCAACGATTAGTAGCATTTGCTGCTGTAGAAGGTATTTTTTTCAGCGGCAGCTTTTGTTCCATTTTTTGGCTGAAAAAGCGTGGTCTGATGCCCGGACTCACCTTTAGTAACGAACTGATTAGTCGCGATGAAGGCATGCACTGCGAGTTTGCTTGTTTGATGTACAGCATGTTACAAAACCAACTTTCTGAGGCAGAAGTACACCAAATCATTAGTGATGCCGTTGCCATAGAAAAAGAATTTGTAACAGATGCTTTACCGGTAGATCTCATTGGTATGAATGCCCGCCTTATGCAACAATATATTGAATTTGTAGCCGATAGATGGGTATCCGAATTGGGCTACCGAAAAATATACAATGCCACCAACCCCTTCGATTTTATGGAAATGATTTCACTGCAAGGCAAAACCAACTTCTTCGAAAAAAGAGTGGGCGACTATCAAAAAAGTGGCGTACTAAATGCCGGATCCGAAGAAAAGTCTTTTAGTCTCGACGAAGATTTTTAACTAGATAGAATGTATTGCTCAATCTATTGTATCTCTATTAAAATAACACCCAACTATATATGTTTGTCATAAAAAGAAATGGTAAAAAAGAAACCATCAAATTCGATAAAATTACCGCCCGTATTGAAAAACTTTCCTATAGCCTTAGCCCGATGGTTGAGCCCGTTGAAGTAGCCAAAAAAGTAATTGAAGGCATATATGATGGCGTTACTACCACCGAACTTGATAATTTGGCTGCCGAAACTGCCGCTTCTTTAACTACAAAACACCCCGATTACGCTTTATTAGCATCGCGCATAGCCGTTAGCAATTTGCACAAAAACACCACCAAGAGCTTTAGCCAAACGATGCGCAAATTGTACAATTACAAAGATGCCAAAGTAGGTGTACACGCTCCGCTAGTAGCAGATGATGTTTTGGCAGTTATTGAAAACAATGCAGAACTGCTTGATAGTAGCATCATCTACGACCGAGATTTTGGATTCGACTACTTCGGATTTAAAACCTTGGAAAAATCGTACTTGCTAAAAATTGATGGAAAAGTGGCAGAGCGCCCGCAGCACATGTTTATGCGAGTATCTATCGGTATTCACAAAACGGATATCGAAAGTGCAATTACAACTTACCATTTAATGAGTGAGCGTTGGTTTACACACGCCACGCCTACCCTTTTCAATGCAGGTACACCCAAACCACAAATGAGTAGCTGCTTTTTGTTAACCATGAAAGATGATAGCATTGAGGGTATTTATGACACACTAAAACAAACTGCTAAAATTTCGCAAAGTGCCGGTGGTATTGGCTTAGCTATTCACAACATTAGGGCTACGGGCAGCTATATTGGGGGCACAAATGGCACTAGTAATGGCATCATACCAATGTTGCGTGTGTACAACGATACTGCTCGCTATGTAGACCAAGGCGGCGGTAAACGCAAGGGTGCCTTTGCCATTTATCTAGAACCTTGGCATGCCGATGTTTTTGAATTTTTGGAACTTCGTAAAAACCATGGTAAAGAAGAGATGCGCGCGCGCGACTTGTTTTATGCATTGTGGATATGCGACTTATTTATGAAACGCGTGGAAGCAAATGGCGATTGGAGTTTGTTTTGCCCACACGAAGCACCCGGATTAGACGAATGTTGGGGCGAAAAATTTGAAGCACTTTATACACAGTATGAAGCCGCAGGAAAAGCAAGAAAAGTTGTAAAAGCGCAAGAACTGTGGTTTGCTATTTTAGATGCCCAAATTGAAACCGGTACGCCTTACTTACTGTACAAAGACGCTGCTAACCGCAAAAGTAACCAACAAAATTTGGGTACTATTCGCAGTTCTAATCTTTGTACCGAAATTATTGAGTATACCTCCCCCGACGAAGTAGCCGTTTGTAATTTAGCCTCGTTGGCATTGCCTCGATATGTTATTAATGGTCAATTTGACCATCAAAAATTGTATGAAGTAACGTATCAGGCAACCAAAAACCTGAACAAAATCATCGACCACAACTATTATCCGGTAGAGGAAGCCCGCAACAGCAATCTTCGTCACCGTCCTATAGGTTTGGGAGTGCAAGGCTTGGCAGATGCATTTATTTTACTCCGTTTACCATTTGAAAGCGATGCAGCCAAACAGTTGAACAAAGATATTTTTGAAACCATCTATTTTGCCGCTATGACGGCAAGTAACGACTTGGCTAAAATAGAAGGGGCATACCAAACATTTGCAGGCTCGCCGCTATCGAAAGGTGTTTTTCAATTTGACATGTGGGGGGTAACTCCTTCAAATCGTTGGAATTGGGACGCTCTTCGTAGCCAAGTGATGGCAAGCGGTGTACGCAACTCGCTATTAGTAGCGCCAATGCCTACGGCTTCAACATCGCAAATATTGGGTAACAACGAATGTTTTGAACCATATACAAGCAACATTTATACGCGCCGTGTATTAAGTGGCGAATTTGTGATAGTTAACAAACATTTACTGAAAGATTTGGTTCAGCTAGGATTGTGGGATAATGACATGAAAAACCGCATTATTAAAGCCAATGGTTCTATACAGAACATACAGGAAATTCCTTCAGCAATAAAAGAACTGTACAAAACTGTTTGGGAAATCAAGCAGCGAAATTTGATAGATATGGCCGCCGATCGTGGTGCGTTTATTTGTCAATCGCAATCGCTGAACTTGTTTGTAGACAGTCCATCGTCTTCCAAACTCACCTCCATGCACTTTTATGCATGGAAAAAGGGACTCAAAACCGGCATGTACTATTTGCGTACACAAGCCGCTGCTCAAGCAGTTCAGTTTACCGTAGAAAATCAGGCAGGAAAAGCCATGCAACCGGTGATACCACAAACCAATGTCACTACCGAAACTGAAATTGTTGGCGAAGTTTGCCGGATGGAGGAAGGCTGTGTTATTTGTGGTTCTTAAATAACCTTATGCAACTCTTTTTAACCGACCCTAAGTGGTCGGTTTTTTTGTTTTAGGAGCTCATCAATCAAAAGCAAGACCCTAACTGCGGTCCCGCTATCCGCTATTACTCCGCCACAAAACCCTTGCCACAAAGCCTCAGCGGTGTAACCGCTGCTATCGGGGCTAGAAGCCCAACGGCAGTACGCAAAGCAGCAGTTACGTTCGTCAATTCAAATTTTCTCCCTTTTTTTAGGGTATTTGCAACGGTTGTACCATCGCGGTAGTATTAGGAATTTGCACACTTACCCAATAAGTTCCCTTAGTTGTATAAGCAGGTAATTGAATGGGTACACGCATTGTTTTTTCTTGAATTTGCTTGTTCAATATCATTGTCCCATCGGCCTTTATTACCCGCACTTGGGTACCTACCGGTAACATTTGGGCGTATTGTACTACAAAAGAATGTTGTGGTGCCGGATTGGGGAACAAGCTAAAAAACTTTGGCCCTGAAGAAACAAAATGCATCGTAGTATTGGCCAACAATCGTTCTTCTCCGGTATTGAGTAGGGCAATGAGCCGATACCTGTTAACACCCAAATTGGGAAACGAATCAGTAACAGCATAGGCATTAAGTGTACGCAGATAAGCGCATTCAAATACCGGTAAATACTGCCCATTCTGTACCCACTTATCTATTCTAAAGGCCTTAATTGTAGTATTATCTACCGAAGCAATCAGTTGCCAATGCAAACGTATTTGCTGCTTTTGTTGATGGGCATAAAAATTGGCCGAATACACAGGCAATGGAATATTGCTTTTGAATACGGAAGGGAAAGTTTGATAAGGCTGGGAAAAATCTGTAGGGGACGCAGTATTCACTAACACAATATGGCTATTAGCGGGCACTATCGAAGTAATTGTAGCGATGCCTTGCGCATTAATACTAGGCAACACAACCACACTGTCGTTCCAACTTTGCAGCAAGCGCAACTGATTAAACGGACAAAAAATGGTATCGGTGTAGGTGACTGCCTTACTAGAAATATTGTGTACCATCCTAATTTTACGACCGTTTTGTTCCACAAACTGAAACGATTGCAAAGCAGTGTCGGCAATAGGATACACAGTAGCTGCACTAAATGAATTTGACGACTTGGTAATTTCAACCAATGCAAATCGTTTTGTTCCTGCAGAATACGTAATAATTTTGTCGTTGGCACTGTCTTTTGCATCGTGCAGTTCTATTTCTGCCGAAAAATCATCATTTGTTGTAAAAGGAATGATGTTTACATATTGGGTATCTATCAAGCCTTTAAAATTTTCATCATGTATTTTCGCTTGCAACATGCCATATTTAAAGGTATTTCTATTGACTATTTGCAATACTTTTTTAGTACCCGACACGCCTTTACGCCCCGAAACAAGCAACATTCTTGCTTTTAACCCAAGCACCTTTTGTTGCTGATTGGCTTGTATTTCCATCATACCCACCAACCTATCCGGCGTAAGAACCCACTGTTGCATACCCTCCCATGGAATCGTTTTCATTCTTCCACCAGCTTGATTAAGCGAATAACGGGTGCTGATGCCATAAATTTGAAAAGATTTGGTAACCGCATTTTTCTCATTAACCGTTAGCCAACTGTGCCTAAATCCGCGCCCCCATTCGGTTTCTTTTCCGGCACGCAATTTTACACCCACTCCCGCTGCATGAAATGCGGCATTAAGCGGGTAATTGTTTTTCCAATTTGCTGCCAAGGTATCCAATATATACGCACCAACAAACGTATTTTTACCTTCGTAAGCAGTTGTATATGGCAAAGACGCCTCTTTTGGATGCTCAGGTAGCGCCGAAGATGGATCGCGCGTGGTAGCCATTAGCCCCCAATTGCCATAACGCCCTCTTGGCCCAAGACAATCCACATCGTACAGCATAAAATTATCTGGCAAAGTGGCCGCAACTATGCCCGGCTTGTAAAGAAAACCCAATTCAAGTGCTACTACATTTTTTCCATAAGTCCAATTATAGCCATCGCCACTAATGTAGGCACTAATTGCTGCCGCAAAATCTTGATTGAGTCCATTGTAATAACATTTGTTAGAAGGCCCCGTTGTATATTCACAATATCCTTTACTTGTTTTATAAGGATGTTGATTGAGTGGCACATAATTAACCAATCCTTCTAGCATACGATACACTTTAGTTGACTGTGTGGCCAACCAATAATCTACTAAAAACTTTACTACTATAGGATGATAGGTGGTAGCCTCGTTGTGATACCCCAAATAATGCGTGGAACCGTTTGGCAATAAGCATTGTGTAAATACTTCTTCCGTTGCATATCGACCATATTCTTTCATCACAGAATCTCCTAATGCCTCTCCTCCAAAAAACATAGCCAAAGCAAATCGTTGGTGCCCATTTAACCAAACATCGCGTACATAATGTTGTAAAAACAAGGCCTTACCACTATTGAAACAGCTATCAATTTGCTTTCGTATTCCACTTTCCCAGATGTTCTTTTTGCCAACCGGAATCAATTGCGGATATAACCCTTTCATCATTGCATAAGCAAAACAACCTTGGAAACAATTGGTAATATCGGCCAATCTTTTTCCATTATTCCAATCGGTTAAAGTTGTATCCAACAACGCCATAAGCCTATTGAACGTACGAACGTCCATAAAATAGGGACTTTTGGGATGCATATAGGCCAAAGCAGCAAGTTGCAGTTCGTCGGCATCGCCAAAATCCAAAGTAATGGCAGGATTGCTTAATTGCAGTCCTTTCCACATAGACACTTTATACGGATTGGTATCGAAATAAGGAATAGAGGGTAAATAATTAATGGTTTGAGCAATAGCTGTTTGCAAAATTAAAACAACACCGCACAAGCCCAAGAGTAAGCTTTTTTTCATCATTCGGCAAGTAATTACAAACATGAAATTAAAAACATTTGCGGCGCTTAAATGCGCCAAATCGTTCATTTTTTTGTCCCATAAGGTCGTTAATTCCCAACTACGAACAATATATCTCTTTTCATTGTTGCTAAACCAGAATTACACTTTAGATTAAAAACCCTTAAAAAAGCCTCGGTTATGTTTATAACCAATTGAGTATTTCGCTTTTTTAAATAAAAAAAGGTCCGATTGACTAGCATCAACCTTAACGCTGCCTTTTTACACAATCAATTTTAACAACTTTTAACAAAATATTTATTTTTTTCATCAATTAAAATAGAATAAATAAATTTAATTTTTTAAGGTTTTTTTAAAATTTAGTCATAAATTGGCATTGCACAACAAAAATGGTCTAAATAATGTACTATTGACAACGATTTGATCCTTGGCATATGATAATAGATAAAAACAAAATATTTATTATTTATGATAAAAATAAAGTGCCTATTTTACGTATTCGTTTCGTGTACAACTTTAGGAATAACAAGTTGCAACCAAATCAACAGCACGCCAACAGGCAATGTTTCAACCGTAGATGTACCCTCCTTTACCATTGTTTCAAAAGATACAATGGTATATAATCACTATGCTGCCAATATTCAGGCCTTACAGCATACCGAAATACGCAGTCGTGTACATGGTTTTTTAGATAAAATTTTTTCCGACGAAGGTAAAAAAGTAACTAAAGGTGCGCCGTTGTTTCAATTAAGCATAGGCGAGCATCAAATTGATGTTGCAAAAGCATTGGCCAACTTAGATTATGCCAATGCCGATGCAAAAATGGCCGAATTAGAAGTGGAACGAATAGATGTATTGGTCAAAAAAAATGTAGTCATCAAAACAGAACTCGATTTAGCAAAAGCAAAACTAAAGGCAGCGAAAGCAAAAATTGATGAAGCAAAAGCTGTTTTAGAAGAAGCGCAACTGAAAAAAAATTACACAACCATCAAGGCTCCGTTTGATGGAATGATTACCCGATTGGCATTAAAAAATGGAAGTTTTATAGAAGAAGGTACTTTACTTACTTCCATATCAGATGTTTCGTATGTTTCGGCCTATTTTTCGGTATCGGAAGATGCCTACTTAAAACTAAACAAGGCCAATAAAAATGGCATGAAATACGATAGTGTCACTTTATCTCTTACCGATGGAAGTATTTATCCCTTGAAGGGAATTATTGAAACCAATACCGGTGAAATAGATCCAAGTACCGGTTCGTTAACGTTTAGAGCCAAATTTCACAATCCAAAGGGTATTTTAAAACACGGCGCATCTGGTAAAATAATTTTGCCAATTCCTACCAAACAAGCATTATTAGTGCCGCAAAAAGCTGCTTTTGAAATACAAGACAAACATTTTGTATTTGTTATCAATAAACAAAATAAAGTATATCAACGCAGTTTTGAACCCGCCGGCAGACTTGGCGATTTTTATATCATTAAAAAAGGCCTTCAAGAAGGAGAAAAAATTGTTTTAGAAGGCATTCAGAACTTGAAAGACGGCGATGTGATTAAGCCAAATGATATTGACATGCAATCAATTCGCAATTATGTAAAAGCCGATTAGCGAAACGTCAAATAGTGCACCAAACCAACTATTGAATTGTATCCTTAGCAACCTTCTTTTTTCAACTAACACCATCGTACATGGTAGAACACTTTATCAAACGCCCTATATTATCATTAGTAATATCCATATTTATTGTTTTACTCGGCATTTTGTCTTTTTTTAAATTACCCGTTACCCAATTTCCGGATATTGTTCCGCCGAGTGTAACTGTAACCGCAAAATATACAGGTGCCAATGCCGAAGTATGTACTAAAGCAGTAACTACGCCTTTGGAACGCGCTATTAATGGAGTGCCCGGTATGACTTACATGAATAGTGTAAGCAATAACGATGGCATTACGCTTATTCAAGTATTTTTTAAAGTAGGTACCGACCCCGATATGGCTGCCGTAAATGTGCAAAACAGGGTTACTACCGTATTGGACGAATTGCCAGAAGAAGTGATTAAAGCGGGTGTAACCACCGAAAAAGAAGTAAACAGCATGTTGATGTACTTGAACATTTTAAGTACGGATACTGCTGCTACCGAAGCCTTTATTTACAATTTTGCCGACATCAATATTTTACCGGAGCTTAAAAGAATTGAAGGGGTTGGCTTTGCCGAAATAATGGGGCAAAAAGAATACAGTATGCGCGTGTGGTTAAAGCCTGAGCGCCTTGTTAACTATAATGTGAGTACCGAAGAAATCATTGCGGCATTGCGCAATCAAAATATTGAAGCTGCTCCCGGCAAAACCGGAGAAAGCAGTGGCAAAATGGGCGCTGATTTGCAATACGTAATTCGTTACAGCGGTAAGTTTTCAGATGTTTCGCAATACGAACAATTACCCATTAGAAGCTACGACAATGGCAATATATTGAGATTGAAAGATGTAGCGGATATTGAATTTGGCTCCATGGCGTACACCATGGTAAGCAAAACAAATGGTAGAGCGTCGGCAAGTATTATGCTAAAACAACGCCCCGGTAGCAATGCGCAAGCGGTAATCAATAGCATCAAAAAGCGTATGCAAGAATTACAATCTACCCAATTTCCCAATGGTATGGAATACAACATTGCTTACGATGTGAGTAGGTTTTTAGATGCATCCATTCACGAAGTTGTTAAAACACTAATTGAAGCATTTATACTTGTATTTATAGTTGTATATCTATTTCTGCAAAATTTCCGGTTTACGCTTATTCCGGCATTGGCAGTACCGGTAGCCTTAATTGGTACTTTGGCATTTATGCAAATTTTCGGGTTTTCCATTAACTTACTCACCTTATTTGCCTTGGTGCTAGCAATAGGTATTGTGGTAGATAATGCCATTGTAGTGGTAGAAACTGTACACGTACAAATGCACGATTTTGGATTGCCTCCTGTGGAAGCTACTATAGCGGCAATGAAAGAAATTACCGGAGCTATTATTGCCATTACCCTCGTTATGTCGGCGGTATTTATTCCTGTAGCCTTTTTAAGTGGCCCGGTAGGTATTTTTTATCGTCAATTTAGTTTAACACTTGCCATTGCCATTGTTATTTCGGGCATCAATGCACTAACGCTAACGCCGGCTTTATGCGCACTTATTCTTAAACCCAATCAACATAGCTCCACCCATTCAAAAGGCGTTGTAACCAGTTTTTTTGCATCGTTTAATCATTTGTACGCACGCACCGAGTCAAGTTACCAACGCTTGATTTTGAAAATTGCCAATCGACGCCTCATTACGTTTATATGTTTATTGGGCTTTTGCGTAGCTACATGGGGAGTTGCGCAACTGTTGCCCAACGGATTTATTCCAAACGAAGACCAAGGGATGGTATATGTGAACGTAACAACGCCGCCCGGTGCCACCGTAGAAAGAACCGAAAAGGTATTGAGCCAAGTACAACAAGTAGTAAACCAAATACCGGAGGTAGAAAATATTACCACTTTGGCAGGATACAGTTTATTGAACGAAGTAGCCGGCGCATCGTACGGCATGGGTATGATTAATTTAAAAGCATGGAATAATCGTAAGGTAACTGTACCGCAGTTAATCAAGTTGCTCGAACAAAAAACGACAGGTATTCAAGATGCTAAAATTGAATTTTTCTCGCCACCTACTGTTCCCGGATTTGGTAATGCAAGTGGTTTTGAGTTGCGCTTACTCGACAAAACCGGAAAATCGAACCTGCAACAAACGGCTAAAACCACCGCACAATTTATTCAAACATTAAAACAAGCACCTACAGTAGGTAGCAGCTTTACCAATTTTAACCCTAGCTTTCCGCAATACACATTACAAATAGATTATGATATTGCCGCTAAAAAAGGAATTACAGTAGATAATTTAATGAGCACTTTACAAACAATGCTCGGCAGTACCTATGCTACCAACTTTATTAAGTTTGGGCAAATGTATAAAGTGATGGTACAAGCGCATCCCATTTACCGAAGCCAACCCGAAAGCATTTTGCAGCTCTATGTAAAAAACAACCAAGGCGAGCAAGTTCCAGTATCAACATTTACCCGATTGGAAAAAATGTATGGTCCTGAACAACTTACCCGTTACAACATGTACACATCGGCCTTGATTAATGGCGATGCTGCACCGGGCTATAGCAGTGGCGATGTGATAAAAACCATACAAGAAGCTGCCAAAAAACTACCGAAAGGATATAGTTATGAATTTAGTGGGATGACTCGGGAAGAAATTTTAAGCGGCAACCAAGCAGTGTATATTTTTGCCATTTGTTTAATTTTTGTGTACTTGTTATTGGCTGCTCAATACGAAAGTTTTGTATTGCCTTTGCCCGTTCTTTTATCGCTACCCACTGGTATTTTTGGGGCTTTTGCCGGTTTATATGCTGTTGGCCTAGAAAACAATATTTATGCGCAGGTAGCTTTGGTTATGTTAATAGGATTACTTGGTAAAAATGCCATCATTATTGTGGAGTTTGCTGTAAAAAAACAAGCCGATGGCGCAACCACTTTGTCAGCAATTACTGAGGCTGCAACAAGTAGGTTACGGCCAATTTTGATGACCTCTTTTGCATTTATTGCAGGCTTAATTCCTTTATGTATTGCGTCAGGTGCGGGTGCTATTGGCAATCGAAGTATTGGCACCGCTGCTGCTTCCGGCATGTTGATTGGTACAGTTGCCGGCGTCATTTTCATACCGGGCTTGTACATGTTGTTTAGCAAATTTTTAAAGAACAAATAGTGAACTCGTTTTGATTGATAAACACTATTCCAAACAATGTTATTATGAATAGAAACCACTTATTGATTTCTAAGTATAGTTGGCTAATTGTATTGCTATTTTTGGGTGCCTGTAAAATTCCAAAAGTTGTACAATTACCGTCATTAACGCAACCTATACCTGTTTCTTTTCAACACACTACTGCCGATACCCAATCAATAGCACAAGTACCTTGGCAAGCCTTTTATACCGACACGCCTTTACGCAAACTGATTGATACCGCTTTGGTTCACAATTACGACCTTGCAAACAACCGACAAACACTACTCATACAGCAAGCACAATTGCAAGTAGCAAAAGCACTTACACATCCTACGTTAAGAGGGGTTTTAAGTACGCAGGTAGATAAATTTGCTTTGTACACGATGAATGGAGTTGGCAATTTTGATTTGAACAAGAGCAGTAACATTACCCCCGATAAACGATTGGCAGAATTTTTACCCAACTTATTTATAGGTTTAAGAAGTGAATGGGAAATTGATGTATGGAAAAAATTGCACCATGCTAAAAAATCAGCAGCTGCGCAATATTTGGCTAGTCAGTGGGGAGCTCGCTTATTACAAACCCATTTAGTTGCACAAATTGCAAACTGCTACTATGAGTGGCTTGGCTTAAAAAACGAGTTACAGGTTATTCAACAAAATGCGGTACTACAACAAAATGCGTTACAAATAGTACAAGCCCAAAAACAAGCAGGCCGGGCCAACGAATTAGCGGTATTACAATTTCAAGCGCAGTTGCACAATACCAATAGTTTGGTAGAACAGGTAAAACAACAGGTAGTTATTGCAGAAAACCAACTTCAACTGCTACTTGGTACATCTCGAATTACCAATTTGCCCACCAATAATTTTACATTGTCTTTCACCAATAGGCCAATGCCTGTAGGGGTACCTTCTATGCTGCTTTACAACCGACCCGATATACAACAAGCCGGCGCACAATTAACCGCTACTCATGCCGATGTAGCAGCTGCGAGAGCCCGTTTTTTTCCTTCTTTTTCCATATCGCCTTATTTGGGTGTAGAAGGTTTTCAAATAAAAGAATTGCTCAGTTTACCTTCCTTAGCCGCAGGTGTGTTGGGTAACATGACTGCCCCATTTTACCAACAACGCCAACTAAAAGGGCAATATGCAACGCAGCAAGCATTGGCCGAACAGGCATTTGTTCAATACCAAAGAACAGTACAAACCGCCATTAACGAAGTGCAAACCACACTGCAAGTTGTACAATTACTCGAACAGCAACATGCCCAAAAACAGCAAGAATGCAATAAGTTAGCCGATGCCGTAAATGCGGCAAACGATTTGTATGCCAATGGTTACGCCACTTATTTAGAGGTGATTACAGCGCAAAAAAGTTTATTGAACGCTCAATTAGAGCGTATACAAATTAAAAAGCAGCAAATGCAAGGTTTGGTACTATTGTACAGAGCTACGGGCGGTGGTTGGAAATAAAAGATTGATTGAAAACAGCACCATAGATGGTAATAAGCTGAATGGCTGCCGGACACGCCAAAGTAGCCCACAGACGGCTACTCCGCAGGATAGCCGGCGAGGACTACTTGGCAGTTGGCCGGAACCAAAGCTGCTCAAAGGCTTGAAAGCAGACAGCCCCAAAATAAAAAAAGGCTGTTTCCGTGAGTGAAACAACCTTTAATGTACAATGCAATTATCTATTATTTGAGTAATGATTTAAGTCGTTCGAGCAACTCCTCGCCGCGCAAGTTTTTGGCGATAATTTTCCCTGAAGGATCGATGAGTAAGTTGGCTGGAATCCCTTGAATTTGATATAAACGCGCTGCCGAATTGTTCCAATATTGTAAGTCACTTACCTGTGTCCAAGCAAGTTTATCGTCGCTAATAGCTTTGAGCCAACTGGCTTTTTCTTTATCGAGCGAAACACCTAACACGGTGAAATTTTTATCTTTAAACGTATTGTAAGCAGCTACCACATTCGGATTTTCGGCACGGCATGGACGACACCAACTTGCCCAAAAATCGACCAACACATATTTGCCTTTAAACGACGACAGTTTTACAGGTTTATCGTTTACATCGTTTTGCTCAAAATCGGCTGCCAAACTGCCTACGCTACCTACTTTTGAACTAGCTATTAATTCTTGTATGGCTTTTGCATAGGTGCTAGCTTTGGCCTTGCCTTGCAATTTTTGGGCACGAGCTTCGAGCAAACTTTTATCTTCATCTTTCCACAATCCGTTGGTTACAAAAATGGCAAAAGCACTTACGGGAGAGGCGGGTTTTTCTGATATAAATTTTTCAATATCGTGCTGAATTACGCCTACCAATGCTGTGTATTTGGCTATTAACGAATCTCGTTTTTTTACATCTTTTGTTTGATTAATTTGTGGAATTAATGCATTGAACTTATCGCGGAGCGGATTAAATTTTTGTTGATACAAATTATAATCTGCTTGCAGTGTAGTGCCTGTGATGGTGGTAGCCGTTAATCTTTTTACATCGCCAACTATGTTTAAGTTACCTTCATCTAAAAACAAACTAACCGTTTCTTTATGGCCAATAAAGGCTAATTGATAGATATCGGTTGCTAAAGCTGAGCCTTTGAGCACAAAATTGCCTTTAAAAGCATACTGTTGCGCTACAGTTGCACCTTGTCCATTTTGTAAAAAAACCAATGTGCTATCTTTCAAGCCTGTAATAGTACCCTTAATTGTATACGTTTTTTGCTGAGCCCACAAAGTAAATGGCAGCAAAAGCAATAGCATTATCTTTTTCATGTATTTTATTTTTTATGTCGGCTTTTCAATACATCCATAACTTGTTGTAAGTTACAGTCTTTGGCGTTGAGTAACATGAGATAGTGAAACAATAAATCTGCCGCTTCGTTCAAAAACAAATCGGTATTATCGTCTTTGGCTTCTATTACCAACTCTACGGCTTCCTCCCCTACTTTTTGAGCAATTTTATTGATGCCCTTTGCGAACATTTTGGCTACATACGATTCTGATGGCGAAGTAGCTTTGCGTTGTGCAATAATTTGCTCCAAATGTTCAAGAAAGTGAGGTTCGTTGGTTTCTTCAAAACATGTATCGGCACCCGTATGGCAGGTAGGCCCTACCGGACGCGCTTTTATAAGCAGGGTATCTTTATCACAGTCAACCAACACCTCCTCCAATAGTAAAAAATGGCCACTTTCCTCCCCTTTTGTCCACAATCGATTTTTGCTGCGACTAAAAAAAGTGACTTTTTCTAATTGTTGTGTGGCTGTTAATGCCTCTTGATTCATAAATCCCAACATCAGTACTTTTTGTGTTAGAGCATCTTGAACAATTGCTGGCACTAATCCATCGCTGTATTTACTAAAATCTACTACTAAATTACTCATATAGTTTTTATCCATTTATTGAATGAGCCCAACCGATTGCTACTATGTTTCGGCATTGGCGTTGGCACCATTCGTCAAAAGTAATACTATGCAGCGTTTTAACCGCTTTAAATTGCTTATTTCCAACAATCAAAAGTTCGGCTTTGGCTATATTCTTATAGAAATACCTTTTTCCTTTAAAAATAATTTTAGCGGCTCAATACCAACTTCCTTAAAGTGAAAAATACTTGCCGCCAAAGCTGCGTCGGCCTTACCTGTTTCAAATACGTCCACAAAATGGGACATAGTGCCTCCACCTCCACTAGCAATAATGGGAACAGGCAACGAGCTACTTAAAGTTTGGGTAATATCCAATGCAAAGCCCTGCTTGGTACCATCGTTGTTCATACTAGTCAATAAAATTTCTCCAGCACCTAGGTCAACGGCTTGCTTTGCCCAATCGGTACATTTTATATCGGTTTTCACCCTACCGCCATTCAAATACACATACCATTCTCCGTCGACTTCTTTTTTGGTATCAATAGCCAACACCACAAACTGACTACCAAATTCTTTGGCGAGTTGCGCAATAAGTGTCGGATTTTTGAATGCTGCTGTATTCACACTTACTTTATCGGCGCCATTGTGTAGCAATACCGATGCATCTTGTATGCTACTAACACCACCGCCTACTGTAAAGGGAATATTGATATGCCTAGCTATACGGTTTACCAATTCGCTGAGGGTTTTTCGTTTTTCGTTGGTGGCTGTAATGTCCAAAAAAACCAATTCGTCGGCACCTTCTTGGGCATATAACGCACCCAATTCTACTGGGTCGCCCGCATCCCGAATATTTTCGAAATTGATTCCTTTAACGGTACGTCCATCTCGAATATCCAAACAAGGAATGATTCTTTTTGTTAACATAACTACAGCGTGTTTAGCATTTGTAACTCAGATAAGGTAATTCTGTTTTCATAAATGGCTTTACCAACAATTGCGCCGCCACATCCAATAGCTTGTAATGCAGTTAGGTCGTGTTGGTTAGCCACTCCACCGCTAGCAATAAAATGCAAGTTGGGAAACTGTTCAATAATTTTTTTATATAAATCAATAGCAGGTCCTTGCAAACGGCCATCTTTGCTTACATCGGTACAAAAAATTTGCTGTACACCGTGTTGAACGTATTTTTCAATAAAATCGTATATCCAAATATCCGTTGTTTCTAGCCACCCAGCTATGGCAATTTTTTCATTTTTCACATCGGCACCCAACAAGAATTTATCTGCACCAAATTGTTGTAACCACCCCACAAACGTGGCTTCTTCTTTTACAGCTATACTACCTACAGTAGCTAAAATAGCACCACTATTGAATACAATTTGTACATCTTGCAACGTTTTTATACCACCGCCAAAATCAATTTTCAATTGTGTATGGGTGGCAATGCTTTCCAATACTTTCCAATTTTTTACTGTCCCTGCTTTGGCCCCATCCAAATCTACTAAGTGCAAACGTTGCAATCCTGCATCCTGAAATTGCAATGCCACATCGAGCGGATTGTTGTGATAAATTGTTTTTTCGGCATAATTACCTTCTGTTAATCGAACACATTTACCGTCAATTATATCTATAGCTGGAATGATTTGCATAATAATGAATGAATAAAAAGCCCATTGAGTGATTGCTCAACGTTAAAGTGATAAAAAGTTTTGTAAAATTTGTTCGCCCACGGCAGCACTTTTTTCTGCATGAAATTGCACACCATAAAAGTTGTCTTTCTGTATAGCTGCACTGTAAGGATGTACATAATGGGTGGTAGCAATTGTGTGCTCATTTACAGGCACATGATAACTATGTACAGAATATGTATAACTATTTTCAGGCAATCCTTTCATTAATGGAGACCGCAGATTGTAAATGGTATTCCAACCAATTTGAGGCACTTTTAAAGCGGGTTGAGAGGTATTTGGCTTAAACAATTGAACTTGTTGCGGAAAAATACCTAAGCAAGGAGTATTATTTTCTTCGCTGAAGCTACATAGCAGTTGCATACCTACACAAATACCTAGAACGGGCTGGGTTAATTGTGGAATAAGGGTATCCAAACCATTTTCTTGCAAACTTAGCATAGCGCTGCTAGCTTCTCCTACTCCGGGGAAGATTACTTTATCGGCAGCCAAAATTTCGTCGCGATTGGCAGTAACCGATGCTTGTACCCCAATCCGATTAAGCGCATACAAGACACTTTGAATATTGCCCGCATTGTACTTTAAAATTACTACCGACATGTTATTGTAAAATTGAATCTAAAAATATTTTCGTGGTTTCGGCAGGCTGTTTGCTGCCTTGCAATGCTTTAATATAAGCACTGCCAATAATTGCGCCATTTGCATACTGGGCTACAGCTTCAAAAGTAGCTTTGTCTTTTACCCCAAAACCTACTAATACAGGATTTTGGAGCGATAATGCTGCAAGTTTTTGTAAATACACTTGTACAGCATCAAAATTGGTATTGCCACCCGTAGTGGCCGAACTACTTACCGCATATAAAAAGCCCGAACTCAATTGATCTAAATGCAACACCCTTTGCGGGGAAGTTTCGGGTGTTACGAGAAAAATAAAATCGAGCCCATACTGCTTGATGATGCTTCCGTATTCTGTTTCAAACTCGTGCTCCGGCAAATCGGGCAAAATTAGCCCATCGACCCCTGCTGCTGCGGCGGCGGCACAAAAATTTTCAAAACCATATTGTAACACCGGATTCATATAGCCCATCAAAATAACCGGAATATGAATATGAGTACGCATATCAGCTAATTGAGAGAACAAAGTTGCAAGGGTCATACCGTTTTGTAAGGCCACAGCACTACTTTCCTGAATCACTGAACCATCGGCAAGTGGATCGCTATAAGGCATTCCTAATTCGATAATATCGGCTCCATTTTGCTGTAAAGCAGTCATAACGGTAAGGGTACTATCGAGTTGGGGATACCCTGCGGTACAATATACATTTAATACACGCTGTTGTTTGGTTGCAAAAAGTTGTTGTAATCGGCTCATAATACAAATAAAAGAAGTTGCAAAGTACATTAAGGAACTTATAAATGGTGCAGTCAATATAAAATGGATACAATTTTATGTGCAGAATTGCCGCTTTGGGCTTGGTGCTTCAAAAAACGCTTGCAGGTTATCTTGTTTGTGTAACAAATAAGCGATGCCAAACGTTAAATTCTACTCCTTCAATTGAAAGGAAGCACTGGAATATTGGTAAACACTTGTTTTGGAAGGAACAGCGTTAGGGACTGAAGCGGTTACCCCACAGACGACATCCTGAAAGGTGGCGGCGAGGAGTAAAAGCGAAAGGCCCGACCCGAAGGGGAACGCCCAAATACATTTGGAAACGAACAACATTATACAGGAATGAAGGTGGATGAAATGCTATTTTAACAAAATAGAAATAGGGTATTTGTTGGCAATACCGTTTGAATGGTATAATTTAACTTTCTAAAATTTCCATCATGAAAAAAATTTTTGCATTATTGCTAGGTGCAGCTTTACTGACTACATCTACTTACGCTCAAGAGAAAGTAACCACTGTAAAAGCGGAGGTAAAAAAAGAAAAAGAAGCTAAGAAAGCCAAAAAAGAGGCGAAAGTGGCCGAAGCAACGAAAGAAGTAAAGGCCGAAGTAGAAAAAACCAAATTGAAAGCGGACGGCACGCCCGACAAAAGATTTAAGGAAAACAAGGACAAAGCTACACAAGCAGCCGGACCACTGAAAAAAGATGGCACTCCGGACATGCGATACAAAGCAAATAAAGGAGAAAAGAAAAAAAGTTAATCCTTAAAGAGAAATCAACTTACCAAACGCCCATTGATGAAGCAACAACTGTTTCGTTAATGGGCGTCTTATATTAGATAACTTTTGAGGCTATGGCTTGTGCTGCAATCCATCCGGTTGTCCATGCATTTTGAAAGTTGAACCCGCCGGTTACACCATCAATATCTAGAACTTCTCCAGTAAAATAGAGGTTTTGCAGCAGTTTACTTTCCATAGTATTGGGATTGATTTCATTTAAAGAAATGCCACCGCAAGTAACAAACTCTTCTTTGAAAGTGGTTTTTCCCTGAACATTCAACTGAAAGTTGGTGAGTGCAGTAATTAATAAATTTTGCTCCTTACTAGTACAGTTAGCCCATTGTTTGTTAGCATCCACTTGAGAATGGTGTAATAAAAACTCCCATAAACGACTAGGTAAATGAAAAGGATTTTTATTGCCCATTTTTTGGTGGGCCAATTGGCTACGTAAAATGAGCCATTGTTGGCGCAAGGCCTCTTCGGAAGTATCGTTTAGCCAATTTATACTGATAGTAAAATGATAATTAGATAAACTAAAATGTCGTGCCCCAATTGAAGATAGTTTTAAAATGGCTGGGCCACTAAGTCCCCAATGTGTAATTAATAAAGGTCCCTCCGTTTTTAGTTTAGATGCAATGACTTTCACTTGAACTTTTGGAACAGCAATACCCATTAAACTAGTAATGGGATGTTTAGGAATATTGAAAGTAAAAAGTGAAGGTACAGGCAATTGTATTGTATGTCCTAAAGCCTCTAGCCAAGAAAATTGAGTTTTTTTTGGATATCCCCCAACAGCTACACACACTAAATCTGCTAAAAGGGTTTGTTGTTCATTGCTATAATTAAGTTGTAAATCAAGTACGGTGCTTCTAGGAATACTAGTGGATAAAGCAAACCCATCGTTAACACGCACTATATTTTTGACCTCGGCATTGGTGATTATGTGAATTTGGTGACGGTTGGCTTCACTTAGAAAACAATCGATAATTGACTGCGAGGTATTCGTTGTTGGAAACATTCTTCCGTCAGTTTCCGTATGTAATTGAATGCCACGACTTTGAAACCACTCAACTGTATGGTTGGGATTGAACCAATGAAATGTTTTTTTAACAAAATTGGTTCCTCGAGGATAATGGGTGATTAGCTCAGCTATTTGGAAACAATCGTGAGTTACATTACATCTACCTCCACCACTTATTTTTACTTTAGATAATAACTTATTGTTTTTTTCTAAAATAATGATATTCAAATTAGGCTGAAGTTTTGCTGCATTGATTGCACAAAAAAAACCGGATGCTCCTCCTCCGATTACAACTAAAGTTGGTTTCACACTGGTATAAATGATTAATAATAAGATGAATTGAGATATGGATTGGCTTTTTCAGCAGTCTCAATTAGACCATAATTAGATAAAATTTGTGCTTTATTTTTTTTAACACATACGTTGTGTTCGAAATGTACGGAAGGCTTACCATCTTTGGTTCTAACGGTCCATCCATCGGTATCGGTAAAAACCTCTTTGGTACCAAGATTAATCATTGGTTCTATAGCGAGGGTAAGATTTTCTTTCATTTTGGGACCGGTACCACGAGAACCGTAATTAGGAACTTGAGGATCTTCATGTAAATTTTTTCCTAACCCATGACCTACTAATTCGCGTACAACTCCGTAACCATTTTTCTTTTCGGTATGTTCTTGAATGGCAAAGGCTATATCGCCAATACGATTATTCACAATGGCTTTTTCTATTCCTTTATACAAACTTTCTTTTGTAATCCTAACCAAATTAAGAATATCGGGAGTAACCTCACCTAATACAAATGTGTAGGCATGGTCTCCGTGCCAACCGTTTAAAATAACTCCTAAATCGATAGAGATAAGGTCTCCCTCTTTTAAAAGAACTTGATTGGGGAAGCCATGCACAACTACATCATTAACACTTGCACAAATGTTGAATGGGTAAGTACCTTGATAATTATAAAATGAGGGAACCGCTTTGTGATCACGCACAAATTCGTTACACAACTTATCTATAAATAGTGTAGTAATACCAGGCTTTAGAATCTTTGCTACTTCGGCCAAAGTAGCACTTACCAATGTAGCTGAATGACGCATTAATTCTACTTCAGCGTCAGTTTTATAATATATAAGATTTCTTGAAAAGCTCATAAAAATTGTTCTATAAAAGAAAAACCTGTCAGGAAAATATCCTAACAGGTTGAAAGAAATTATATTGATGTAACTAAATAGTACTTGTAGCAACTGTTTGGCGTCCTTGAACACGACCACTAGACATCAGTCCATCATACTGACGCATAAGTAAATAAGTTTCAATTTGCTGCAAAGTATCTAAGACTACACCGACCATGATTAATAAACTTGTACCACCAAAAAAAGTACTAAAAGATTGGGTAACACCTAAACGTTGAGCAAAACCAGGTAAAATACCTACTAATGCAAGAAAGATAGCACCCGGAAGCGTAATTTTATCCATAATGGCACCGATATAATCAGCGGTAGGTTGACCAGGTTTTACTCCAGGAACAAATCCATTATTACGCTTTAAATCTTCGGCAATTTGCTTTGGATTAAAAATCAAAGCGGTATATAGGAAGGTAAAACCAATAACCATTACTGAGTAAATAATCATGTAACCAACATTGCTGTGATCACTGAAAATTTTAATTAGTCCTTTAGCAGAGTCTAAATTGGTAAAAGAAACAAGAGTAGGTAAGAACATGATTGCCTGTGCAAAAATTATGGGCATAACACCTGCACTATTCACTTTAATTGGTAAGAACTGACGAGCACCGCCAACTTGTTTATTTCCAATAATTTGTTTAGCATAATTTACGGCTATTTGACGTACACCTTGAACAAGAATAATTAAGCCCATGATAATAGCAACTAAAATAGCTATCTCAATAAGAAATATCAATAATCCTCCGCCTCCTTTTTCGCCTTTAGCTGTAAACTCTTGCAAAATAGCTTGTGGCAATCTAGCTAAAATACCCACCATGATAATAATAGAAGTACCATTACCAAGTCCTTTATCCTGAATTTTTTCACCCAACCACATAACAAACAACGTTCCCGCGGTTAGTACTACAATAGTTGAAAAAGAGAAAAAAGGCTGATATGCAGGAATTAGGGCTTCAGCATATCCAGGACTTTTTAAATAAGCAACATATGCACCTGCTTGAAAGATGGTTACTACTATTGTTAAGTAACGAGTCCATTGATTAATCTTTTTACGGCCACTTTCACCTTCTTTTTGTACTTTTTGCAATTGAGGGACTAGAATAGTCATTAATTGCATAAAAATTGAAGCCGAAATGTACGGCATGATACCTAAGGCAAGAATTGAGGCCTGTGAGAATGCACCACCAGCAAATGTATCAAAAAGACCTAATAAACCATTTTTACCCGAGTTTGATTTAGCACTTTCTAATAAAGTGGGATCAATACCAGGCAAAACAATGTGTGTTCCAAATCTATAAGTTAATACCAAGGCAAGCGTGAAAATAATTTTACTCTTTAGCTCATCTATTGCCCAAATATTTTTTAATGTCTCGATTAGTTTTTTCACTTAATAGTATATTATTAGTTAAACATCCAAAAACCAAAAAGACGCATCTCGTAGATGCGTCTTGCAAAATACGGATAATTTAATTAAGTATTTCAACTACCCCACCTAAAGCTTCAATTGCAGATTTAGCTTTTTGGCTGATGGCATTTACTTTGAAATCAAGCTTCGATTTTAGCTCACCAGTAGCAAGAATTTTAACATTCGCAGTTTTACTGATTAATCCATTGATATATAGGTTCTCAACAGAAAACTCGGAGAACGCATATTTTTCCTGTAATTTTTCAATCTGACCCAAATTGAAAACGGTATATTCAATTTTGTTATTATTTTTAAATCCACGCTTAGGAATTCTTCTTTGGATAGGCATTTGACCACCCTCAAAAGCATTTTTTCTTGAATAACCGGCACGGCTTTGGCCTCCCTTGTTACCTTGAGTTGATGTACCACCTTTACCAGATGCTTCACCACGACCTATTCTTTTTTCTTTGTGCGTTGAACCTTCAGCAGGTTTTAAATTGTGTAATTTCATGTGTGTTGATTTTATACTTTCGGGGAATCGCCCCTCGCTTTAAAAAATAAAAATGACTCAATTTAAAATTGAATCATTTATTGCTTATGCTATCTCTTCTACTTTTACTAAGTGATTAACCTTGTTAACCATACCTAAAATTTGAGGAGTTGCAATTACTTCTTTAGTAGCATTAATTTTATTAAGACCAAGCGCAACTAAAGTTTGCTTTTGTCTTTCACTTCTATCAATACCACTTTTTACTTGTGTTATTTTAATTTTTTTCATGACGTTATTATTTGGTAATGGATACTATTAACCATTAAAAACTTTACTAAGTTTAATGCCACGTGTTTTAGAAACTTGAATTGGCTCACGGAGCAGTTTCAATGCTTCGATAGTAGCTTTAACCACGTTATGGGGATTTGCAGACCCTAGGCTTTTGGCAAGAACGTCAGTAATACCAGCACTCTCCAATACAGCACGCATACTACCACCGGCTATAACTCCAGCACCATGAGCAGCAGGCTTGATAAGCACCTTAGCCGCTCCAGATTTGGCTAGCTGATCATGAGGGACAGTGCCATGCATAATTGGTACTTTAACTAAGTTTTTCTTAGCATCGTCTATACCTTTTGCAATAGCCTCTTGAACTTCTTTAGCTTTTCCTAAACCTTGTCCAACAATACCATTTTCGTTACCAACAACCACTAAGGCTGAGAAACTGAAAGTACGACCACCTTTTGTTGTTTTAACTACACGATTTATGGCAACAACTTTTTCTTTCAATTCGATGTCGCTACTTGTTTTAATTTTGTTTTCTAACGCTTTAGACATTATATGACTATTAGTGATGTTCTATAATTAAAATTGCAATCCACCTTCTCTAGCACCTTCTGCAACTGCTTTTACTCTACCATGGTACAAATTGCCACCGCGGTCAAATACACACGAGTTAATCCCTAAAGAAAGAGCTTTTTGAGCCACAGAAGCACCTACAAGCTTAGACTTTTCGGTCTTTGTAACTTTTTGAGCCAATATATCTTTATCTCTAGATGAAGCAGAAGCTAGAGTAACTCCATTGTTATCATCAATCAACTGTACATATATCTGTGCATTACTTCTAAAAACACTTAAACGAGGTTTTGTAGAAGAACCAGATACCTTTTTACGAATACGATATCTGATTTTTTGTCTTTGAACTAGTTTACTATTCATTGTAATTAGTTTAATCCGATTCTGCCGGATAATTTAAGATTATGTTTATTTGCCTGCAGCTTTACCAGCTTTTCTTCGCAATTCTTCACCCACGTATTTAACACCTTTTCCTTTGTAAGGCTCAGGTTTACGCAAACTTCTCAATTTAGCAGAAACTTGACCCAACAATTGCTTATCTGTTCCCTCAATTGTAATAATTGGATTTTTACCTTTTTCGGTAACAGTGGTAACTTTAAGTTCAGAAGGAATTTCAAAGATAATATTGTGAGAATAGCCAAGAGCTAAATCAAGAATATTTCCAGCATTTGTAGCTTTGAAACCTACACCCACTAATTCTAATTCCTTTTTGTAACCTTCAGTAACACCTTTTACTAAATTACTTACAAGAGAACGATATAGACCGTGCATTGCTCTGTGACGAATTTGGTCTGTAGGGCGAGTTACTAATAATTCACTATCCGAAATTTCAATCTTGATATCTCTATCAATTGGCTGTGACAATTGGCCTTTAGGCCCTTTAACTGTTACAACATTTTCGTTATTTACTGATATAGTAACACCGGTAGGGATACTAATTGGTTTTTTACCTATACGAGACATAGTCGTAAATTATTTTAAGTTAAAGATAAATTTCAGCTCCGACTAAAAAGCTTAATTAAACATCTTAAGATATGTGACAAAGAACTTCACCACCAACATTTTGTTGCTTAGCTTCTTTGTCAGTTAGTACGCCTTTTGAAGTGCTAATAATAGCAATACCAAGACCGTTAATAACTCGCTTAAGTTCGGCAGGTTTAGCATATTGACGCAAACCAGGCCTACTTACCCTTTCTAAAGAACGAATTGCTGGTTCTTTGGTCTCAGGATTGTATTTAAGAGCAATTTTAATAAGGCCTTGTTTATCATCAGATTCAAACTTATATTTTAAAATATAGCCTTGTTCGTAGAGAATTTCAGTAATACGTTTTTTTAAATTAGAAGCTGGTATCTCAACTAATCTATGACCAGCCATTTGAGCATTACGAATTCTAGTTAAAAAATCTGCTATAGGATCAGTTACCATTTTTAATAAATTGTGTTGTAGTAAAATAAGAAATTTAATTACCAAGAGGCTTTTTTAACACCTGGAATTAAACCGTTTAATGCCATATCTCTGAATGTTACACGAGAAATACCAAAATAACGCATAAAACCTTTAGGTCTACCTGTCAATTGGCAACGGTTTTTTAAACGAACAGGCGATGCATTCTTAGGTAATAAATCTAAAGCAGCATAGTTACCTTCAGCTTTCAAGGCAGCACGTTTGTCTGCAAATTTAGCTACTAACTTTTCACGCTTTCTTTGTCTGGCTTTAACTGACTCTTTTGCCATATAATTGATTATTAATTATTATCTTTTTTAATGTTCTTGAAAGGCATACCAAGTTCCTTTAGGAGTTCGTATGCTTCTTCGTTGGTGGTAGCAGTAGTAACAAAAGTGATATCTAGCCCCGTTATTTTGCTAACTTTATCAATATCAATTTCAGGGAAGATAATTTGTTCAGTTACACCCAATGTATAATTTCCACGACCGTCAAAAGCTTTATCACTTACACCCTTGAAATCACGAACACGTGGTAGAGAAACTGATACTAGACGATCCAAAAACTCATACATTTTTTCACCACGTAGCGTAACGCGGGCACCAATTGGCATACCACGACGCAATTTAAAGTTAGAAATGTCCTTTTTAGAAAAAGTTGGTACTGCTTTCTGACCTGTAATGATGTTTAGTTCTTCAACAGCAATATCAACCAATTTTTTATCGTTAACAGCACCATTAACACCTCTGTTGATACAAATTTTCTCTAAACGAGGCGCTTGCATTACACTTTTATAAGCAAACTTTTTTAAAAGAGCAGGTACAACATCTTTAGTGTACTTGTCTGCTAATCTTGGGGTATATTTTAGAGTACTCATTATTTAATTACCTCCTCTGATTTTTTAGATATACGTACTAATTTACCTTCTAATCTACTACGTTTTACTTTAGTTGGAGAACTTGTTTTAGCATCCCAAAGCATTACATTAGAAATACTAATTGCAGCTTCTACCTTAACAATACCACCTTTGGTATTTTGTGCAGTAGGTTTAGTATGTTTGGTTGCAATTGCAACACCTTCTACAACTACTTTTCCTTTTTCAATTTGGACTTCTAGTACTTTGCGAGGCTTTTTCAAGTCTTTATCATCTCCGGCAATTACCACAACAGTATCACCTTTTTTGATATTGAACTTAGGTTTAAATCTTGTACTCATTTTATTACCTTTTTATATGAATTCCTTAATGGAATGTATAAGGTTAATTAATTTTTACTATAATACTTCTGGTGCCAAAGAAATGATTTTCATGTATCCTTTATCACGGAGTTCACGAGCTACAGGTCCAAAGATACGTGTGCCACGTGGTTCATCAGAATTGTTTAATAAGACAACAGCATTGTCATCAAAACGAATGTATGATCCATCTTTACGACGCAACTTATTCTTTGTTCTTACAATAACTGCTTTTGAAACAGTTCCTTTTTTTGCTGCACTAGCAGGTATAGCGTCCTTTATTGTAACGACTATTTTATCGCCAATACCCGCATAATCTTGGCCACTATTGCCTAATACTCGGATACAAAGCACTTCTTTAGCGCCACTATTATCTGCCACATTAAGCCGGCTTTCTTGCTGAATCATTTTTTAAAAAATTTGAAAGTTAAATGATGTTTTTAACAAACAAAGTCTGTTGAAAAACACAAAAATTATTTGGCTTTCTCAATTACTTCTACAAGTCTCCAACGCTTGGTTTTACTCAGCGGGCGAGTTTCCATAATCTTAACGATATCACCAATAGCACATTCACCAACCTCATCATGTGCATGGAATTTGGTAGTTTTTTTCACAAACTTACCGTAGATAGGGTGTTTAACTTTTCTTTCCACAGCAACAGTTATGGTTTTAACCATTTTGTTACTAGTAACAACCCCAATTCTTGTTTTGCGCAAATTTCTTACAACCATTGTTTGCATTTTATTTGGTTATTAAGCCAAAGTTCTTTTTTGTAATTCCGTTTTTAAACGGGCAATATCTCTTCTCAAACTGCGGATAGCTATTGGATTCTCTAAAGGAGAAATAGCATGTGCAAATTCAAGTTTTTTTAAACGAAGGGCATCATCGGTTACTTTAGCTTTTAAGTCGTCTAAGCTTAACTCTTTGATACTTTTATTAAATTCTAATTTCTTTGCCATTGCAAAATTAATTTATGGTATTATGCTTGCAAATCTCTTCTTACAATAAATTTGGTAGCGATAGGTAATTTTTGTGCCGCTAGTTCCATAGCGTGCTTAGCTGTATCTTCAGAAACACCATCACACTCAAAGATGATACGTCCTGGTTCAACTACAGCAGCCCAATATTCTGGGTTACCTTTACCTTTACCCATACGTACTTCGGCTGGTTTGTTGGTGATAATCTTGTCAGGAAATACTCTAATCCAAACATTACCTTCTCTTTTCATGGCACGAGTCATGCTTTGGCGTGCTGCCTCAATTTGACGGCTAGTTAACCAAATTGGCTCAAGAGCTTTAAGAGCGAAAGAACCGAAAGAAATAGATGTTCCTCTTTTAGCTACTTCACGAATACGCCCTTTCTGCTGCTTTCTGTGCTTACTTCTTTTAGGCTGTAACATTATTACTAATTTGAAATTTCTTAAATGTTGTTTTGAAAAAGCTATTCTTAGTTTCTACGATCATTACGTCTGTCACCACCTCTTCGATCGTTTCCACCTTGACGTCTGTCGTTACCACGATTGTCTCTAGCTTCTCTTCTATCAGAGCCTTCGTTTTTACCGGCAATTGAATTAGGATTCAAATCTCTTTGACCTAAAACCTCACCTTTACAAATCCAAACCTTGATACCAATTTTACCGTATACAGTTTGTGCAAACACATTTGCATAATCTATATCCATTCTAAAGGTATGAAGAGGCGTTCTTCCTTGTTTGAATTCTTCGCTTCGTGCTATTTCAGCACCTGCTAAACGACCACTTAATTTAACTTTGATACCCTCTGCACCCATTCTGAGTGTAGAAGCTATAGCCATTTTAGTAGCACGCTTGAAGTTAATACGGTTCTCAATTTGACGTGCTATAGTATCACCAACAATAGTTGCGTCTAATTCAGGACGACGAATTTCAAGAATATTGATTTGCACATCGTCTTTGCCGGTGAGCTTTTTCAATTCTTCTTTAATTCTATCAACTTCACCACCACCTTTGCCGATGATAATACCAGGCTTACTAGTGTGTATGGTTACTATTAATTTACCTAGAGTACGCTCAATTACTATTCTGGCTATACCGCCTTTGCTGATACGAGCCAACAAATAGGTACGTATTTTTTGATCTTCGATCAACTTGCCAGCGTAATCTTTTTTACTGCCGTACCAATTACTTTCCCATCCACGGATGATTCCTAATCTATTACCAATAGGATTTGCTTTCTGACCCATATGTTGGTTTCAATTAATTTTTTGAATCTACAATTATTGTTACATGGTTGCTACGCTTCCTTATTTTATAACCCCTACCTTGAGGTGCTGGACGCATTCTTTTCAAAATTCTTCCACCATCAACAAATACAGTTTTTACAATAAGGTTACTATCAGCTGCACTAGCGCCTTCATTTTTTTGTTCCCAATTACTAATAGCACTTTTAAGCAATTTAGCTAAAGGTACTGCGTTGTGTTGGGGATGAAATTCTAATATAGCTAAGGCTTTTTCCACCTCCATCCCTCGGATTACATCGGCTAGAAGACGCATTTTGCGTGGTCCTGTGGGATAATTATTGAGTTTAGCAAGTGCTTCCATTTTATATTTTTCTTTATTTCTACTAATGAATTAGCAACAAATTATTTTTTCTGACCTGAATGTCCTCTAAAATTTCTAGTAGGGGCAAATTCACCTAGTTTATGACCTACCATAAATTCAGTTACATAAACAGGAATAAATTTATTACCATTATGTACTGCGAAAGTGTGACCAACAAAATCCGGAGTAATGGTACTTCTACGACTCCAAGTTTTTATAACACCTTTTTTTGCTTTTCCGTCGTTAATAGCCAAAACCTTTACTTCAAGATTGGCATCAACATAAGGACCTTTTTTTATTGAACGACCCATATCTGCGTTTTAAATTTCGGTTAGTTATTTAGTTAATTTTTTACCATCACGGCGTTGTATAATCAACTTGTCGCTACCCTTACCTTTTGTTCTGGTTTTTTCGCCTTTTGCGTATTTACCAGTTCTACTGCGAGGATGACCACCAGAAGCTCTACCTTCACCACCACCCATTGGGTGATCTACCGGGTTCATTGCAACACCTCTAACTCTTGGACGGATACCTTTCCAGCGGTTAACACCAGCTTTACCAGCAGTTTCCAAATTGTGGTCGCTATTAGAAACAACGCCTACAGTAGCATAGCAATTAATCAATACTTTCCTTAATTCTCCGCTTGGCATTTTCAAAACAGCATATGCTTCTTCCTTATTGGCTAATTGAGCCGAGGCACCAGCGCTACGAACCAACTTACCACCTTGACCAGGCTGCATTTCAATATTATGAATAACAGTACCAAGAGGAATATTTTTCATTTGCAAAGCATTGCCTATTTCGGGAGCTACCGCATCACCTGCAATTACTTTTGCACCTACTTGTAAGCCTTGAGGAGCAAGTATATATCTTTTTTCTCCATCAGCATATTGTAATAATGCGATAAAAGCTGTACGATTTGGATCGTATTGTATAGAATCTACAGTAGCCTCTACATTGTGCTTATTACGCTTAAAATCAATAATACGATATTGCTTTTTATGTCCTCCACCTATGTAACGCATAGCACGACGACCCTGAGCATTACGACCACCTGTTTTTTTGATGGGTTCTAACAAACTTTTTTCGGGCTTATTAGTCGTAATTTCAGCATAAGCATTGCCAATTCTCCAGCGAGTACCGGCGGTCATTGGTTTGTACTTTTTTAATGCCATTTTTTTTGTTTTATTGCGAACTTTTCAGCTTCGCTTACTATAATTAAATATTTGCGTATAAATCAATTGTTTCGCCTTCGGCTACAGTTACAAAAGCTTTTTTGTAAGAAGGCTTTAAGCCTTGTACCAATCCAGCTTTTGTTTGACGAGCTTTGTTTTTTCCAGGATTAACTGCTGTATTGATATCAGTTACTGTTACTCCGTAAAATTGCTCAATAGCTTTTTTTATTTCTAATTTGTTAGCCTTTCTGTTTACCTTGAAAGCATATTTACGCAATCTATCTTGTTGTAAATTGGCTTTTTCAGTTAAGATTGGTTTTATTAGAACTTCACTAAGTACCATTATTGTATGATTGAAGTGTTAGTTAATTGTAAGTTTTAGGCTACTTCGTTTTCAGAGAAGATTTTTGCAGTACTTTCAGTCAAAACAAGTACATCTGCATTTAACACCTCGTAGGTATTAATATCTGCAAGTAGACTAGAAGTCAAGTTTGGAACATTCCTAGTACTCAAGTACAAACTGTCGTTGTATTCAGGTAGAACGAAAATAGTTTTTTTATTTTCTACTTGTAAATTCTTAGCTATATCCAATATAGTTTTGGTTTTTGGAACATCAATAACTATATCTTCTACTACTAGAATTGCACTATCTTTTGCTTTGTAACTAAGTGCAGAAATTTTTGCTAAATCTTTTACTTTACGATTCAGTTTGAAATCGTAACTGTGAGGTTTAGGGCCAAAAATAGTACCACCTCCTTTGTACAAAGGGTTACGGATATTACCTTTACGAGCACCACCAGTTCCTTTTTGTTTGTGCAATTTACGGCTTGCACCTTTAACTTCTGCTCTGGTTTTTACCTTGTGCGTACCTGTGCGTCTTGCTGCCAAATACTGTTTTACAGCTAAATAAATTACGTGATCATTCGGCTCAATACCGAATATTTCTGCGGGCAATTCAACCGTTCTACCGGTTTTTTGTCCTTTTATATCTAAAACTTCTAGTTGCATGTTGCTTCTGATTAAACGTGATTACTTCTGGATTAAAACGATTGAACCGTTGTGGCCCGGAACAGAACCACTAATAAGAATGTAGTTTTTCTCAGGGAATAGTTTAACGATTTTCAAACCTTTGGTTTTAACTCGGTCATTTCCCATTCTTCCTGCCATTCTCATTCCTTTAAAAACACGAGAAGGATAAGATGATGCACCAATAGAACCTGGAGCGCGTTGACGATCGTGTTGACCATGACTAGCTTCACCAACACCAGAGAAACCATGACGCTTTACAACACCTTGAAAACCTCTTCCTTTGGTAGTACCTACTACTTCAACTTTTTCACCTTCAGAGAAGATATCAATTGAGACAGTATCACCAAGTGATTTTTCTATAGAAAAGTTTCTGAATTCTTTAACTACTTTTTTGGCCGGAGTTTGAGCTTTTGAGAAGTGATTTAGCTCTGATTTAGTGGAGTGTTTTTCTTTTTTGTCTCCTAAGCCAAGTTGTACTGCGCTATAACCGTCAGTATCAACAGTTTTGATTTGTGTAACAACATTTGGAGCTGCTTCGATAATGGTACAAGCTATTTGCTTGCCATCCGCTTCGAAGATGCTTGTCATGCCGATTTTTTTTCCAATAATTCCTTTCATCGATTTGCGGTTTACGCCCCGCTAGGTTGTGTAGGACATTTTGCAGATGACAGCAAAATTCAATCCTTTGTTTGCTACTGACCTTTTCCTTTGTTAAATTTTGATAACAAAATCTTCAGAAGTACCAGTAGTAAACAAACCTCGAAGGGCTTGTTTATATGTTGTGTCGTTTAAGACTAATTATTTCAGAGCTCTTTTTTGCATTAAGCATTGAGAGATGATTGAAAGAACTTGAGTTGATCAATGCAATTACGCCTTGATTTCAACCTCAACACCAGATGGTAAATCTAATTTACTTAGCGCATCTACAGTTTTAGAAGAAGAAGTGTAAATATCCAACAAACGCTTGTGTGTAGCTAGTTGAAATTGTTCACGACTCTTTTTATTAACGTGCGGAGAACGCAAAACAGTAAATATGCGCTTGTGCGTTGGTAAAGGAATAGGACCTGTAACAACTGCACCTGTGCCGCGAACGGTTTTCACAATTTTCTCAGCAGATTTATCTACCAAGTTGTGATCGTAAGATTGTAATTTGATTCTGATTCTTTGAGACATATCCTTTTCCCAATTTTTTCATTGGGAGTGCAAAAGTAGGAGACAAATTTGAAAGTGACAAGAAAAAAGAAAACTATTTTTCAAATTTTTAAAAAAAGTTTTTGAACAAGCGGATTTGTGTGTATAAAATTAGTTATTGACCTTGTTTATACACCTTGTGGTAGTAATTATTTATTGTTCATTAATCAATAACATTGGTACAGTTGTGTGAAAGGCCATTTGCAATGTATGACTTTCGGTGAACCAATGCTGGTACCACTTATGTTTTTTGGCAATTAAAAGCAACAAATCGGACTTGTTGCTTTTCACAAAATGGTTTACTGCTTTTTGAAAAGACGTATTCACCAACGTCATTACCTCCAATTTACTGACATGAAACAATTGACATTGCAACTCACTAAGCGCGTATGCGGGCTCTGTATCAGAACTATTTACATGCACAACAGTTAAATCAACTGCGGCTTTACCTATCACTTTATTCACTTTGTGGCAGGTATTTTCCAACGCTTGTTGGGTATCGCTACAAAGTACTACTTGACGAATGGTTTGGTACTTACAGTATTTAGGTACAATCATAACAGGAATTCTGCAAGTTTCAGCTACCTGAAGAGCGGTACTTCCAATAAGTTTCTCTTCCAACAGTCCGCCACCCGTTATACTCATTACTATAAAGCTTACGCCTTGCATTTGTGCATATTGACTAATACCAAAAGGAAGCCTATTCATTTCGGTATGTAGGTGTATTGTTACCGGTGTATCTGTTGCGTCGAGTAATGCCTGTTTTAAGTTTTGCATATGCTGTTGCACATCTCGTTCTAACTGCGATGGTTCAATTACTGATGCAGGTGCCAACATTTCCGCTCCCATAACCATTGGCAATTCGTAGGCATGGTACAGTGTAATTTGAGGTATCATGAATTGCTGGGCTAGCTGAATAGCATATGTAGCGGCATTAAATGCGGCAGGTGAAAAATCGGTTGGCACCAAAATGGTTTTCATAAGTACAAGTTTGTACTAAAATTAGTCCTTGCCAATAATGTAAATGATGATTTTACTCATGTATGAATAAGAAATAATTGCCTAATGTCATGAGTACCACTTGACTACATCTAGAGGTAACTTCATTGAGCTAGGAGCACAAAACAGCTACTGTGTTTAACTTTAGGATGATTGGTAATGATATATAAAACAACAGCCTAAGCAATTTGCCTAGGCTGTTGTGTAAGCATATTCACCAAAAAATTAGTCTTTATTGGGCTGAGGAGTATAACGTAAATATGGTTTAATTACATTTACGCCTTTTGGAAATTTAGCAATTGCATCTTCCGTTTTAATAGCAGGGACTACAATTACATCTTCACCATCTGTCCAGTTAGCAGGTGTAGCTACACTGTAATTAGCTGTTAATTGTAAAGAATCTACCACCCTCAATACTTCGGTAAAGTTACGACCTGTTGATGCTGGGTAAGTAATGATAAGTTTTACTTGTTTTTCGGGCGAAATGATAAACAAAGAACGAACAGTTAAAGTTGCTGACGCATTAGGATGAATCATATCGTAAAGATTGGCCACTGTTTTCTCAGGATCGGCGATAATTGGGAAGCCAACAGTAACACTTTGGGTTTCGTTGATATCGTTAATCCAACCTTTGTGACTTTCTACTCCATCTACACTTAATGCCAAAACCTTAACGTTTCTTTTGGCAAATTCTTCTTGCAACAACGCAGTTTTACCCAATTCGGTAGTACAAACGGGGGTATAGTCGGCGGGATGCGAGAATAAAATACCCCAACTATTACCTAAAAATTCGTAAAAATCAATAGGGCCAATAGATGTTTCGGCCTGAAAATTAGGTGCAATATCACCAAGACGTAAGCTCATGTTATAAAGGTTTAGGATTGCAAATATATACTTTCTCTATAGAAATGATAGGATAAATTTAATCTCCCTTTTTTACGGCTCGGGCACGTTGTAGCAATAATTTGCCGTATTGGGTTTTTACCGAGTCGATGGCTGTATATAATTTTTTAATTTTTTCGGTATCTGTAAACAAATTGGTTTGCAACGATTGGTGACCCATTAAATGACTTAGGCGCACGCCAATTAAACGAACGAGCATCCCCTGACGGTACATTTGATGAAACAAGGCTTTTACACTAGCTATAATTTGACTATCGTCGAATGTATAGGCAATAGGCGCTTGTTTGGTTATGGTATCAAAATTGGGAAAGCGCATTTTGACCGTAATGCAGCCCGTAAAAAAGTGATTTTGACGCAGTTGAAAAGCTACTTTTTCGGCCATTCTGACCAATTCGCTTACTAAAAAATCAGTATCCGATACGGGTTCATGGAATGTATTTTCCGTTGAAATAGATTTTGTTTCATGGTTGCTGATAACGGGTGAATCATCTATGCCTTGCGCTTTTAGATACAATTCTTCGGCCCACCGTCCTAATGATGACTGTAACTGTTGGGGTGAAAAATGCAGTATATCGCCAATACAATAGACCCCTAAGTTTTGAAGTTTTTGCTGTGCCGCTTTGCCCACACCGGGAAACTTTCCTATAGGCAAGAGCGCCAAAAAATGTTGTTCCATACCCGGCTGAATAAATAAGCATCCATTGGGCTTTGCTTCGTCGGTAGCAATTTTGGCTACCAATTTGCTACTTGCCAACCCAAACGAAATGGGCAGCCCAGTTTGCTGAATAATTTGTAGCCGGAGTTGTTTTGCCCACTCAAACGGATTGAAATAAGCATCCATTCCTGTTAAATCGATGTAAAATTCATCGATACTTGCTTTTTGGAATGCAGGCGCTGCGGCTGCAATAATATCGGTTACCCATTTACTGTATCGACTATACTCGCCTCGTGTGCCTTGAACAACGATAGCTTGCGGACACAATTGCATGGCTTGCTTCATAGGCATTGCACTTTTTACCCCAAACTGTCGCGCTTCGTAACTGCAAGTAGTAACAACACCTTTTTCGAACGAACCGCCCACAATAACAGCCTTTCCCTTCAAGGAAGGGTTATTGATGACTTCTACACTTACAAAAAAGCTATCTAAATCAAAATGGGCAATATAGGTTTGCAGACGCTGTGTCATTGAAAGGGGAAATTAGCAACAAAAAACATGCTTTGCAAATGAAAAAGGTATTTTTTAATTACCCGAAAAAGTGCAGCCTTGGTGGAATATGCAGAACAGACACAAGATAGATGAATGGTGCCAACGCCCATGTGGCTCAATAGTAGCAATAGCTTCCGGCTCACACCCTAAAAAAGGCTACCGTGTAGCCGTAAAAACTACGGTGAGAAATAGCCTGTTGGACTAATGACCTGCTCTTTTCCACTGTAAGCCGGCATTGATACCCATACTCGTTAGCGATATTGAGCCAAACCCTACCCCTTTGAGCGGAATTTTTGCATACGGTTCTATTTGCAGCCAAACGTTGGGCAAAAGGGCTTTGCTAATTCCTGCCGAAACATGCGCAACGGCGCCCCAATAATTGTTTTTATTGCTGTATTGAATAGTTCTACTCACCAACCGTTGCTGGTAATAATATTGATACGTATACTTTTCGCTCTGCATGAAATATGTAGACAATCCTATGCTTGCAAAATAGCTTTGTTTTGGCCGCAGATGAAAAGTATAGCGGCTTGTTAGCGGCATCTCCCACATGGAACAAGTACCTGCTACTTTTGTAATGGTGTAATTGGACAGCCACGACGACTTAGGTACATTAAAATCGGCCCCGGCTGCTTTGTAATTTTTTTGTGTATAAATTAAACCGGCGTGTACACTCCAATGATTATTGAAATGATAGCCCACAACTGCCCCATAACCATAACTTACGTTGTGTGCATAGGTAAACCGAACGGTGCTGATATCGGCTGCACCCGATATAGCTACACTCCATGCCCCGCTAGGTGACAATTTGCGAGGCAATAAGGTATCGACTAATGCAGTTCTTGCAGTATCGTTAGTATTCTGCATCAATTTAGGCTCCGTTTTTTGTGGCAATAAATTGGTACTTTCAGCGTTATCCTTTGTATGCGCAGTTGACTCAGCTACTTTGAATAACGCACCACTAGAAGATGCTTTGGATTGAATTGCATTATTCACTAACTCTGTGGAAGTTCTCATTCCAGGAATACCACTTTGGGCATTTGCGCCCACCGTAGAAATGAAGTTTGAGGATGCCGGAACTTGTGGTAATCCTCGAACAGACGTATTGGCTACCTTTACTTTTTTGTGGTTTGCAACAGTATCAGCTGATTTTTTTTGTTGCACAATAGCCCTTTGCAGGTGTTTATTATCCGCAATGGTAATTGCTGACGAAGCCTTTGGATGAAGGGTTTCGTTTTTAGTTTGTTCTGTAGTTGGGCCTGTATTGGTTTGGGGTAAGTGTACATCTTTACCCTTAACGCTGTTGTTTTTCGGGTTTGTGGATGGATGTAAAAAAGTATACCCTATCCAACAACCAATTGACACCAACATAATAGACATGAACCACCAAAAAAAGCGACGCCTCCGCCTAGCAGGTTGTGGCATAGCCTCGTTGAGCTTAGGCAAAAACTGATCCCACTG